>Ga0209233_1000199_pt1 | contig 123684 bp, 110 predicted proteins | sample AraplaCL_Cvi_mCL_FD_184269 | JGI IMG/M metagenome (GOLD analysis project Ga0209233, IMG submission 184269) | Arabidopsis root microbial communities from the University of North Carolina, USA - plate scrape CL_Cvi_mCL (SPAdes) (version 2) | ecosystem: Host-associated > Plants > Roots >...
TAGCCGGGGGCCGGCGTATAGGTGATCGATGTACCTGAGGCGGTGGCGGCCCCATGGCTCGCCTGCGTCGCGACCGCGACCGAGATCGCCGTTCCACCCGTAATGCTGAGGTTGATCGGATTGGCTGCAGAATTCTGCGCAACTGTCGCCGATACATCACGGGCAACAGGAGCACCGAGGAAGGTGTAGCCGCCGGCCAAGCCTCCCGTGCCGCCGATCGTGGTCACCACGACATCGGCATTGCCGGCAGCATGCGCCGGGGTGGTTGCGGTGATCTGCGTGGCGCTATTGACTGTATAGCTGGATGTCACAGTGCCGCCGAAGGTCACTCTCGTCGCACCGCTCAGATTGGCGCCGGTGATGGTGACCGTCGTGCCGCCTGCCGTCGGACCCGCATTGGGGCTGATGTTCGATACCGTCGGGGCCAGGATATAGGTGAACTGATCAGCCGCTGAGGCCGCACTCGTGCCGCCCGCCGTTGTCACGGCAATATCGACGGCTCCTACCCCGGCGGGTGTTGTCGCAGTGATGGAAGTCGAGGAATTGACCGTAAAGCTCGAAGCCGCGGTCGACCCGAACATCACCGCCGTAGCACCCGTGAAATTCGTACCCGAAATTGTAACTGACGTGCCGCCGGCATTTGGACCGGACGTCGGGGATATACCTGTCACCGTCGGAACAGAGGGTGCACCCGCGCAGCTAAGCGTTACGGGACCGATGGTACCCTGATCCGTCATGATCGCAATGTAGAGTCCATAGGTCTGAATGAACGATGCCGGAGCTGTCAATGTGTGGGTTCCAGCCGATCCGTTCATGGACATATATACGTATACGTTTTCTTGCGTGTATTTATTCAGGAATATACTGCCGAAAGTGCCGGGCATGCCGGGCATGCCCCCCGATGAACCGGAATCATAAAACGTCGCCGTAACGCTTTCATTCGGCTCAAACGAAGAGGCCAGGAAACCTTGGCGATAGTTGCGAGTGCTACCGACTGCGTTGATCGCCGAGCAGGATGCCGACATTGCCCATGCCTCACTCGAGGCTGCAGCGAGTGCCAGGATTGCGAAAAAAGCGGCAAGTATCGAGCGGACCAACGAAGCGATGGAACAATCTCTTCTCGTATGTGAACGCGCAGCCACGACCCCGGATCTGCCTAGATTTGAAAAAACCGCTAGCATCCGCGCCCGCATTGCCCTCGCAATTGCGTCGAAGCCGGCCTTAAATTCCGCCATGATTTGCCCCATGAATTCGCAGCCGACGCCCCCCGTGGCATTCGGCGCGATATCCATAAGTCGCAGAGGATGTGGCGACTAGGACGCAACTGGAACGGTTTGAAACGGTTTGGAACGGAAAGCGTGCCTGCGTCGCAACACAGGTTCACAATCGACGGCCGACCTAGCTGCGCGCATGTTTCCGGATTGCGGTTATAGCGGTCAAAACCTTTTCATCGGCGCCGTTTTTTTGACGATCCGGTGCGCAAGCGCGAATCACGTTGTCGCTGCAAGGCTCAGAACGCGGTCAATTGTCCGTAATCTGGCCCGAAAATCGAAAGCCGAGCCCGTGAACAGCATGAACAGGCATTTCCGTGCCAGCCTGACGTGCTTTCTGGCGCAACCGCCTTAAAATGGCATCAAGGCTCCGGCTTTCTGCGCCAAGATCCTCGCTTCCGACCGCTGCAGCAAGGTCGGAGCGTCGTACAACTTCGCCCTTTGCTTCAACGAGACTCCGGATCAGCCGCGTTTCACGCCCAGACAAGCCGATCTTCGCTCCTGTCGGTGAATACAGGCTTTGCCCCACCGAATCGAAACGCCACGGCAACCATTGACCGCTGTTTGACTCGTCACCATCAATCGGTTCAAGCCTGCTCAAACGTCGATGAAGGTTTCGAATGGCGGCGACCAGTTCCTCACCGTCCACGGGCTTGGTAAAGTAGAGATCGGCCCCTTCTTCATAACCCTTGATCCGATCGGCCCGTTCAGCCCGCGCCGTCAGAACAATGATACCGAGCCGGTGATGCGCAGAAAGGTCACGTGCGATCTCGAACCCATTTCCGTCCGGGAGATTCACATCCAAAATCGCGATATCGTAGGCTTCTTTTGCAAAGGCATCCCTGAAGTCCGCCCAGCTGGCAACATCCGTCACGGCAAGCAAATTGAGGCGGAGGAAGTCGGTCAGCCCGAGGCGAAGTTGATGATCATCCTCGAGAAAGATCACTTTCGGTCGACCAGGTTCCGCCGCGGCCATGGTCGGATGCTCTGAATTCATTCTATAAACCATCGACTCAAACGATAGAGACTTTCATGCAACGCACTGCCGGAATCAAACCGAGGCGACTTTTAGTCCGTCGCACCCATTTAGCAATTGCATTCCGGCTCCTATCCACCTTGATCCTGTTGATAGCCCCGATGATCTGCCTTCCGTTGGGACAGGCAGCGGCTGGCGAAACAGCCGGATTGAAGGCGCAAAACGCCATCGTCGTGCCAAAAGACCTTCGAGGCGCACTGCCGCTGGATGGCTTCCTGCAAGTCGCCATCGATCCCAAGGGTAACGCTTCGCTCAACGATATGTTCAATCGGCGTGACGCCGATTTCGACTATATTAAGGATCACGACCTCAACCTCGGCTATGCTCGGTCCGCCGGCTGGATACGTTTTGTTCTCCAGAGCCCCGCTGATGCAACGGATGGCACAACGCTCCTGCTTTCGCTGACGCCGAACTTTTCCGATATCGTCGACGTTTATGTCGCCCCGGATAGCCCGGGCCTAACAGCACCGGATTTTGTCCGTTTCGAAATGGGGGATCATGCGCCGCTCGTCCGGTCAGCCTTTACCGGGCTCGAAAACGTATTGCCGATCCAAGTCCCCTCCAAGGGACGGCTGGTCGTCTATATCCGAGGCGCCAGCAACAACTCCTCACTCAACCTGTCCGTATCGGCCTACTCCACGACCGATTTCGGCTTCATGACCACCCTTGCCAATCTCGCCCGCGGCCTGTGGTTCGGAGGCATGGCCATCCTGATGATCGTTCAGATCGTCTTCTTCTGTTTCGACAGGAGAGCATTCTATCCGCTGCTGGCGCTGAATATTCTCGGCGCGACGCTGGTCTATTTCGGCAATCTCGGGCTCTCCCGGCTCCTGCTTTTTCCGCAGGGCGGCCTCGGAAACGACTATTTCACAGCCTCCGCAGCATGGCTCGGATTGGCGGCCGGAGCCGTGTCAGTCGCAAGCGTGCTCGAGTTGCGCCGCAGGTATCCGTGGCTCAACCGGCTCTTCCTGTTGAGCGCCGCCATCGGAGTGACGGGCATCCTGTTTGCCTTTGCGGGCGAAAACCGGATGTTCGCTCCGCTGGCCAGTCTTGTCATTCTTGTCGTCACGACGGCTGCCATGGCTGTCTCCCTACGGGATCTCGTCGCTCTCAGAGATGCGGAATCCGGTCTGAAAGCGGCGGCCCTTATGTTGATCTGGTGCGGCCTCATCCTGACGAGCGCACAGCGCCTCGGCCTCCTCCCCTTGCCGAACTGGGTCGCCCATTCCTATGCGGTTGCCAGCATCAGCCACTTCATCCTGCTGACGGGTTCGCTTGCCGTGCGCCTTCGCAAGGCAGAGGCAATCAACAGGGATAACGATAAGCGCGCAGTGGCGATGGCTCATGCTGCCGAGCGACGTGCCAGCGAGCTTGTCGTCGAGCGGACACGAGAGCTTGCCGACGCGAAGAAGACGGCAGAGGATGCCTTGCGCGCCGAATTGCAGGCGCAAGTCCGGCAAATCCGCTTCATGGAGGTCATCTCCCATCAATATCGAACGCCGCTTGCCGCCATTCGCTCGAATATCGACAGCGTCCGTATCAGTCTTCCCGAAAAAGATCAGGCCAATCGCGGCAGGATTGATCGCGCCCGCCAAGCGATCGCCAGATTGGTCGAGGTTCTGGAAGTGAATCTAATCCGAAGCAGACTGCAGGGCGCGTCCTTCGAGCCGAATTTTGCCTATACACCAATCATCGACATCATAACCTCCGCCTACGCCAAGGCCGAAGATCTCTTGCAAGGGGCCAATATTCAACTTGATATCGCACCGGAAGCGCGGTCCGGACTGGTCAGGGCAGATGCGGAAATGCTCGGCATTGCCTTGATCAACCTGTTGGAGAACGCCGTCAAGTTTTCGGCTGCCGCCCACAATCCGAAAGTCCTGCTCGGAGCGAACATGCTCGACGACACGATTGCCATCTCCATCAGCGACAATGGTATCGGCATCCCATCGACGGAGGTCGAAACCGTCCTTTCGCATTCGGCTCGGGGGTCGAATGCCAAGCATGTCGAAGGGACGGGCGTCGGCCTGTCACTTGTTTCGCGTATCGCCGCCGCCCATGGCGGGTCTGTTTCGCTCACATCACCTGGACAAGGTCCCGGAACCATCGCGACAATTATCCTACCGTCTGCGAGGTCAAACGCTTTAGCCACCGCGCCATGATGGGAATGGCGATTGCTCATCTTTCAGCTGGCGCCGGGCTGCGGGGCGGCGACAGGATACGCCGCAAGGTTTATCGTTGACGCGATGAAGCCGCGGGACGCGGTTCGACTGCAGCGAGATATGAGACAACCCAAAATGCAAGCGTGTCAGAAAAGAGATGCCGTCGCCCGTCATATTCGCGAAGCAGCAGAAATTTAACCCGAGGACACACGAGGAACTCGGGCTATTCGGCCAGTTGCCGCTTCCGGTTGAACCTTCCAGCGCAAAGTGCATCAGTTGTCAAAGGGTGGTTCATAGGTCTGGCAATTATAGAGTCGACAGCTTCCGTCTTTCGCCGGCACCCAATCGTCGGTCGCGACATCGCCCGCTGAGCAGTAGCTGCTGTCGCGTACATATCGGTCATAAAGCGTACCCGATTGCCGCGAACCAGGATGTGTGACGATGATCGCCCCTTGGGAGTTGATCGCCTGTCGGAGCGCAGCGCAAGTCTGCCCGGTTGAACTGATGCGCGAAATAGCCAAAGCGCTGGACGCGCTCGAGAGTGCGATAGCGATCGTCAGAATTGCACCGACACGGTATGATATCGAACGTGGCATGTTGGTATGTCCTAGCGATAGACTGGATGGATAACCATTTTTCTCGATCTTGGTTCCAAGGTCAAATTGACCATGCCGCTGAGCGAGGCCACGCAAGCTTTGCGAAACGAGCCGAACAAGGCGCAAGAGCGCCTCTCACGGGCTCGTAAGGCAAGTTTCGCCGGACACGACTTCGCCCGCCCTCGTATTCGATTGGATCCGCAATGCGTATGGACGAGACCGCTCCGCGGCGGACACATTTGTACCCGCGACAGACCCGTCAGGGATGCTGCTGCATGCTCAAACCGCCATCAATCGTCAGGCAGGTTGCGTTCATGAACGGGCATTCGTCGGAAATCATGAAGACCGCGGCAAGGGCGATTTCTTCCGGCGAGGCGATCCGCCCACCGGGATGCAGCCTCATCGTCTCTGCCTTTGCGGCCTCCGGGTCGGAAAAGCTGTTCCAGTAGTCGATCACCTTTTGGGTTGCGACATAGCCTGGGGCGAGCGCGTTCACTCTGACGCCCCTGCCTGCATATTCCAGACCGAGCGATTTCGTCATGCCGAGCAGCGCATGCTTGGCAAGCGGGTAGGGAAATGTGTGGGGAATGATGGTGAATGCGTGGGTCGAGGCGATGTTGAGGATGGCGCCGCCGCCCTGCTCGATAAGGCCGGGGAGAACCGCCTTGCAGCAGTTCCATGCGCCTTTGAGATTGATGTCGAAGCAGCGCTGCCACTCTGCATCGGACGTTGCGAGCGGTTCGGCAAAAACATTGACGCCAGCATTGTTGATCAGAGCGTTCAGCGGACCGAGTTCGTCGGAAGCATCGCGGACGGCGGATGCGACCTGCGCTGCATCAACAATATCGGCTCTCTGATGACAGACCCTGCCGCCGCCGGCCTTCAGCATCTCGGCTTCGTGGGCAAGCCTTTCGCCATCGACATCGATAAGAAGGAGGCTGGCGCCCTCAGCGACACAGGCCTTGGCGATCGCAAGACCGATGCCCTGCGCCGCGCCGGTAACAAGAATACGCTTGCTGGAAAGACGGCTCACCATGACGATCTCCTACCACTCGGCAACGCTGCCGTCCTCATGACGCCAGACGGGATTGCGCCAGCGATGGCCTTCCTTGGCGCGCTCGATGACATAGGCCTCGTCCACCTCGATACCGAGGCCTGGTCCCTGCGGGATCGAGACGAAGCCGTCGGCATAGTGGAACACCTCCTTGTTGGAGATGTAGTCGAGGATGTCGTTGCCCTTGTTGTAGTGGATGCCGAGGCTCTGCTCCTGGATGAAGGCATTGTAGCTGACGGCATCGACCTGCAGGCAGGCGGCAAGGGCGATGGGGCCGAGCGGGCAATGCGGGGCGAGCGCCACGTCATAGGCTTCGGCCATGACCGCGATCTTGCGGCATTCGGTGATGCCGCCGGCATGGGAGAGGTCGGGCTGGAGAATGTCGACATAGCCGTCCGACAGCACCGACTTGAAGTCCCAGCGCGAATAGAGCCGCTCGCCAAGCGCAATCGGCGTCGAGCAATGATTGGCGATTTCCTTCAGCGCCTCGCGGTTTTCCGACAGCACCGGCTCCTCGATGAACAGCAGCTTGTAGGGCTCAAGCTCCTTGGCGAGCACCTTGGCCATCGGACGATGCACGCGGCCGTGGAAATCGGCACCAATTCCCACATGCGGCCCAACAGCCTCTCGCACCGCCGCGACATTTTCGATGATGGCCTCGATCTTCTCATGCGTGTCGACGATCTGCAGCTCTTCCGCACCGTTCATCTTGATCGCCTTAAAGCCGCGGGCAACGACCTCCTTGGCATTGTTGGCGACATCGGAAGGACGGTCGCCGCCGATCCAGGAGTAAACCTTGATCTTGTCGCGCACCTGGCCGCCGAGCAGCGAGTGGATCGGCTGGCCGAGAGCCTTGCCCTTGATGTCCCAGAGCGCCTGGTCGATGCCGGCAAGTGCCGACATGTGGATGGCGCCGCCGCGATAGAAGCCGGCGCGGTACATGACATTCCAATGATCCTCGATCAGGAAGGGATCCTTGCCGATCAGGTAGTCCTCAAGCTCGTGGACGGCGGCCTGGACGGTCAGCGCCCGGCCTTCTACCACCGGCTCGCCCCAGCCGACGATGCCTTCATCCGTCTCGATCTTCAGGAACATCCAGCGCGGAGGCACTATGTAGGTTGTAAGCTTGGTAATCTTCATCGCAGCATCGAATCCAGTATCATGTAAGAATGAGATCGGCGGCTTTTCCGGCCGCCGCGAGCACGGCAGCGTTGGTATTTCCGCTTACGATTGTCGGCATCAGGGAGGCATCGACGACGCGCAGGCCATGCGTGCCTCTGACCTTCAAATTTGGGTCGAGCACGGCTTCCGGATCGCTATCCTGCCCCATCTTGCAGGTTCCGACCGGATGGTAGCCGGTCTTGACCGTCCGCTTGCAATGCGCGGCAATCGCGTCATCGCTGAGCACGTAGGCACCGGGGAAGATTTCCTTTTCGATGAGATCGCGCATCGGCGAGGCGGCCAGGACGGTGCGTGCAAAGCGGAAGCTAGCCATTGTCAGGCGCAGGTCATCGGGATGGCCAAAAATCTGGGTATCGATGACCGGATCGGTGAGAGGATCGGCAGACGCCAGGGTCACAGAGCCTCTCGCCTTCGGCCGAAGGAGGAGCGAGTTGATCGTCACACCGTCGCCGGGCTCCGTCCCCATGACATCGCGGTCAAGATAGACCGTGGGGACGCAGAACATCTGGATGGTCGGCTGATCATTGTTTCCGTCCGGATCGTAGAAGGCACAGGTCTCCACGCCTGTCGTCGAAACCGGGCCTGACCTGAACAGGAGATATTGCAACCCCGCCTTGATCATCGGCCAACCACGATCCTGCCCGTAATAGCCGAAGGATCCCTTTGTTGTCGCAACGACCGGGCATTCATAGTGATCCTGCAGATTTTTACCGACTCCCGGCAATGCGACCCTGGTTCTGATTCCGTGCTTGCCGAGTTCTTCTTCGGGGCCAATGCCCGATACCATCATGAGCTTCGGCGTCTGATAGGCGCCTGCCGCAAGGATGACCTCTTTTCCCGCCGATGCAGAGCGTGACTGACCATTCTTCAGATAGTCGACGCCCGTCACCCGATCGCCGTCCATCCTGAGGCCGGTTACGATGGCACCCGTCTCGATCGTCAGCAGCGGATTGTTCATGACCGGCGCCAGAAATGCGTCGACGGCGCTGGAGCGGCGATGCGTCTTCCAATCTATGGTATGCTGCATGAAGCCGACACCGAATTGGCGCGCACCGTTGAAGTCGGGATTGTAGGGAATACCCATGCCCTGCAACGTCTTCACATAGGTGCGGGTCATCGGGCTGGTGTGCCCGAGATGGGAAATCTTCAACGGGCCGCCGACACCGTGAAACTCGCCGGCAAGATGATCATTGTCTTCCTGCGCCTTGAAATAGGGCAGCATGTCCCGATAGGACCAGGCGCTGTCATTGGCGCCGGGTGGCGAGATCAGGGCATTCCATCGATCGAAATCAGCCGCCTGTCCGCGCATGTAGACCATGGCATTGACCGTGCTGCCGCCACCCAGAACCTTGCCCTGGGGCACGATCGGCCCGCGGCCGTCGAGCTGCGGCTGGGGTTTGGTCTTGTGCATCGCGAGATACGTGTCCTTTGCCAGGAACTTCATGTAACCCGCTGGAAAATGCATGATCGGGTTGGCCTTTGCAGGACCTCGCTCAAGCAGCAACACGCGTGCCTTGCCTTCGGTGACCAGCCGCGCCGCAACCACACACGCCGAACTGCCGCCACCAACGATGATAAAGTCGAACCGACCGTTGTCGGACATGGAAACGCTCCGTGAAAGTGAAGTCAGAGTGGCTGAGGACGAAGGCGGATACGACCCGCGAGCTGGTCACCCGGCTTGAGGACCTTCAGATCTCCGAGACCTGCCATATTGTGACCGTTTGCGAGATGAGACATCGGCTCGAAGCAGAAATAATCGCGTTTGAAACTGGGATCGAAGCCGGTATCCGAGACGAAGATGAAGGCATGCCGGAAGAGCGGGTCGGCGCTCAAGTTGAGCGCCGCCTTGCGCTCCGGCCAGGAGATCATGGCCTCCCCGGTCCAGCCTTCAAAGCCATTATTGACCCAACGGCAAGGCAGGCTGGAGGGCCTGCTGAAATTCAGGTCGTCGGGGATATCCTCGGCGTGACCTGGCAGCCAACCCTCGACCTCGGTCCAGAACCGTTGCGCCGGGGCTGCAAGGGTCGTCTGCGGCGTCATCGGAAAATAGGGATGCCATCCAATGCCGAAGGGCAAGGCATGATCGGCGAGGTTCTCGACCGAAAGCTCCATCTCAAGCACATTGTCTTCAAGGAGGAACCGTTGCCGCGCGCGGTATTCGTAAGGTGTGTGGCCGCCACGATGCACGAGGCTGAGCTCGACGTCGTTGCCGCTCTGCCGGTCCAGCGACCATTGCGAATTCCATCCTTCGCCGTGGAGATAGTGCGGATCCCACGTTGTATTTGCGGTGAAGTGATAGGAACGCCCCTCGAAGGTGAACTGGTTGTTTTTCACCCGATTGCCAAAAGGAACCAGGGGGTAGCAACCGGACGACAGTGCATCGACCTCGTCGCCCGGGGCAGGCCTGAGAAGTGGCACTCTATCGCCACCCCTTTCCCACCAGTATCCGAGGACGAGACCGCCGGCCGTTGAGACGCGCAGAGTCAAATCGCCGTCCTTGAGTTCAATCACCGACATTGCCCGCTCATCCCTTGTTGCGTGACGCGCTACGCTTGATCGCCTGGATATTGGCGAGCACCGCAACGACGATGATCAAGCCTCGCACGACCTGCTGGAAGAAAGGATTGATACCGAGCAGCACCAGGCCATTGCCGATCAGCGTGATGACAAGCACGCCAAGGAGAGTGCCGAGCATCGATCCTCGACCGCCCGACAGCGACGTCCCACCGACAACGACAGCGGCGATGACGTCGAACTCGAGGCCGGTTGCGGCAGTGGCATTGCCGGACCCCAGCCGGGACACCAGCAGGATGCCCGAAATCGCCGCCATTGCTCCGGCGATGGCAAAGAGCGCAACGCGAATGCGCGAGACGTTGATGCCGCTCAGGAATGCAGCCTGCGCATTGCCGCCGATTGCAAAGACGGATCGGCCGAAGGCCGTCTTCCTGCTGACGAAGGCAAATACGGCAAACAGGACGAGCATGATGATAGCCGCTGGGGGTACCCCGAAGATCGACTGATCGAGCGCATCGAGAAGATCGTTACGGCCAATCGATACGGGAAGCGCATCCGTGACGAAGAGAGCAATGCCGCGCAGTGCGCTCCAAAGTCCGAGCGTTCCGACGAAGGAGGGTACGTCGAAATAGGCTCTCAGAATCCCTGGAATCGACCCGAGCAGGGCCCCGACCACGACGGCAAGCGCGAAAGCCAGGGGCGTTGGCACACCCCAATGCAGCAAATCGGCAAGCACAACCGAGATAAAGGCAACCATGGGCCCGACACTCACGTCGATTTCGCCGGCGATGATGATCAGGGTGGCAGCCCAGGCGGCGATCCCGATCGTTGCCGCATCGCGCAGAATATTGATCTGGTTGTTGAACGACATGAAGCCGTTTGCCGTGGAGGTAAACACGACGTAGAGCACGACGATCGCCACGAACAGGCTAAGCTCGTTCATGTGCTGGAAGAAACTGATACCGCCCTTGTCCGCCTTGGCAGCCGCGGATTTTGCAGCTTGGTCGATTGCCATTAGAACCTCCGTCAATGTCCGGTAATGCAGGCGGCCATTACAGCGTCCTGATCAATTTTTGGGGAATGGAATTCCTCCTGCAACTTGCCGTCCCTCAAGACAAGGACCCGGTCGCAGACGAGAGGCAATTCCTCTATTTCACTGGAAACGAAAATGATGCTGCGGCCCTCCGCCGCCAGCTGTCGAATGATCGCATAGATCTGCCCTTTTGCTTCGACGTCGACGCCGCGCGTCGGCTCGTCGAGTAGCAGCACGCGACTGTCGGCATGCACCCAGCGGCCGATAACCACCTTTTGCTGATTGCCGCCGGAAAGTGTGCCGATCGGCGTGTCGGTGCGCGCCGTCTTGACATGCAATCGGTCAATGACGCGTCGCGCTGCCTCTGCCATGAGACGGGCAGACAGGATGCCGTTGCGGCTGACGGCGGCGAAATTCGTTGCCAGCGCATTTTCGTCAACTCCAAGAAGCGGAACGATGCCTTCCTCCTTGCGGCTCTCAGGCGTATAGCCGAAGCCCCGGTTGACCATCTGCCTGTATCGTGGCGTCCTGACCGTCGATCCATCGACCTTGATGCTTCCATGCGAGAACGAACGTATTCCCATGATGGCCTGAAGCAGTTCCGTCCGACCTGATCCCAGCAAGCCGGCGATCCCGAGCACCTCTCCTTCGCGAAGCTTGAAGGAGATGGACTGAAGCTTGGGGGCAACGGCCAGATCGTTGACATCCAGCACCGTCTTTTCGCGGGAGTTCGTTTCAAGAAGGGCAGCCTGCGAGGCCTCGGAGCCCAGCATCAGTCGAACGATCTCGCGTGTTTCAGCGCCCTTGACATCGACAGTGTCGATAATGCGACCGTCACGCATCACGGTTGCGGAATCTGCGATCCGCCGGATCTCGTTCATGCGGTGGCTGACATAGATCACCGCGATACCCTCGGAAGCGATGCGCGTTACCGCATTCATGACCTTCTCTGCCTCGGCCGCGGCAAGCGAGCTTGTCGGCTCGTCGAGGATGACGAGCTTTGGTTTACCGATCAGGACGCGGGCAATCTCAAGCAATTGGCGTTCGGCGGGGCTCAGGCTCATGACCAGCCTGTTGGTGGGAAGATCCAGCCCGAGCCGCGCCATGGCCTCTGCGGCTTGCGCTTCCATCCTGGCATATTGGATCACCCCGCCCTGGCGGGGCCAACGACCGAGAAACAGATTTTCGGCAAGGGTCATTCCCGGTACCAGGCTGAGTTCCTGGTAGACAACGCGAACGCCGTTTTGGAAGGCTTCCTGGGCGCGTCCCGATCCTGCCTGCTTGAGTTCGATGCCATCAATGGCAACGGTTCCGCTATCCGGGATTTCGGCTCCGGTCAGAAGACGGATCATTGTGGATTTGCCGGCGCCGTTCTTGCCGAGAAGAGCCCTCACCTCGCCAGCTGCGACCTCGAAGGTCGCGTTATCAAGCGCAAGAACGCCCGGATACTGGCGCGTGCAGCCCCTGATGGAGGCGACGATCCGTGCTGATGCAGCCGGTGCGGAATGGTTGGCAGAGATCATTGGCACGTTCCACATTGAACATTGCCGCCGGATACCCGGCGGCATCTTTTGCAAAGTCAGATGAAGCTCAAATCACGGCAGACCGTCAGCGTGGGCCTTTAGCCAAGCCTTGGCGTCCTCTGAGGATTTGTAAAGGTCGATATCGTAGGGGACCTTGATATCGGACGGCGCCTGGCCGTTGATCGACTTGATGGCCTGCGCCAAAGCGAGCTTGCCGAGGCCCTGGCCGGAGATGTCGACGACCGCCTTGATGACGCTGAAGTCGGAGAGTTCCTGAGCGATCTCCGTTGTCATGTCGCCGCCGAAAACCACAACCTTGCCGGTCTTGCCCTGGCTCTTGACCGCGCGCGCCGCACCCAAGGTTGCGCCACCAGCCTCGCCGAAGAAAGCGTCGATGTCCGGATTGGACGAGAGAATGGTACTCGCGACCGAAACCGCCTTGTCGAGGAGGGCACCTTCCTGGTTAGCGACGATCGTTGCTCCTGGGACCTTCGCCTTCAATGCATCCTCGAAGCCCTTGCGGCGCGTCACGCAAACTTCAACGAATTCGCAGTTGAGAATGGCAATCTTCGGAGCGGCTTTCTTTTCGGCGACAAAGTAGTCGCCGGCGGCATCACCGAGCTTGTGTCCGAATTCGTAGGGGTCCCCGACCGCATAGGCTGAGACATAGGACTTCATGTCGGCATCGTTCAGGCAGGTATTGTAGCAGACCACCGGAATACCGGCGTCATGTGCACGACGGATGGCGCGATAGGAGCCATCGGCCGATACCGGCGAGACGATGATCGCCTTTACACCGGCGGAGATCAGCGAGTCGATGAAGGACGATTCCTTGCTGACATCGCCCTGAGCATTGGTCTCGATCAGATCGAGCTTGTCACCCGCGTCTTTCGCGCCGGTCTCGATGCCCTTGCGCACGCCGGCATAAAAGCCCTGGGCGTCCATGTAGATGGCCCCGACCTTCAGAACCTTCTCCTGAGCAAAACCACTTGATGCCTGCGCTGCCACGGCAGCCGACATCGCCAGCATAGCGGCGATCTTGATGAGCTTCATGCGCTCCTCCCTCCTCATTGAATGACCAGAATAGCAGTGAAGGGCTCATGGGGCCGACCTCGCCTACTGTGGCGTCACCATATTCTTGATCATATCAATGTCAATATAAATAGGATTTATTTTTTAAAAAATATGGAAACGGGTCGGTATCTGTGCTAGCGAATAAGAGGGAACAGCCAGGCTCGCAGTTTAAATAGGATTTATTTTAGCGGAGCGAGCTGACCGTCCCATACCTTGACTGCGGCGCCGCAGGCTGAAAAAGGCTGATCGGCGGTGATTTTGGAGAAGGATAAGGGATGACCAAAGCAAAGGCCGGTCGCGTTTTGACTCTGGACGGCGATCCGATTGCCGAACATGGCAAACGAAGTGTCCGCGAGAGCCTTCTCCAGCGGGTCATCCACAAGATCGTTTCCGGCGAGCTGGCGGAAGGTTCCACATTGCCCAATGAGGCAGAGCTCACGGCGCAGTTCGATGTCAGCAGAACCAGTCTGCGAGAGGCCATGCAGTATGTATCTGCCCTTGGAATGGTTCGCTCACGAACGCGGGCAGGAACAACCGTTCTGCCGCGAGAAAACTGGAATTACCTCGATCCCCTAGTGCTTGACGCCATGCTTTCGCACGGTGCTGATGAGAATTTCTATGCCTCGTTGATCGATGCCAGGCAGCTACTCGAACCTGCCGCAGCGGCGCAGGCAGCAGCAAAGGCAACCGCTCGCCAGCTCTATCAAATCTCGAAGGCTTTCGAGGATATGGTAGAGGCCAACTCTCGCGACAACGAGGCCTGGAGCCGCGCAGACCTTGAGTTCCACACCGCCATCATCGACGCCAGTGGCAACTGGGTGTATCGCCAATTCGCAACGGCCATCAGGGCAGCTCTTCTTGCCAGCTTTCGATTGACCAATCGGGCCAGCCAGTCGCATGAGCAGGCAATTATCAAGCATCAAGATGTTCTCGACGCCATTCGGATGCGGCGCCCGGAGGCCGCCAAATTCGCCATGGAACAATTGATCGGCGTCGCGCGCAGCGAGATCAATGAAGCGCTCAGAAAGTCGAGAGAGAACGTCCCCTGATCGGCAGCGCCCAGTTTCAAGCGCCCGATGAGAGAACGAGAACCCTCCACTAAGTTCACCCCAACCGCCATGTCTGGTTGCTCTACTGCCGGTTCGAAATGGCGACGCCTTTCATAGGCTTGTTTTCCGTCCTGCCGGTCACCGCCAGACCGAAAATGGAGGCTCAATCAGCGTCGGGACAATCACTCGCGGCTAAAACTTAAAATAGCCCTTCCGATCGGATTTCCGGAGACCAACGGATTTGGCATCCAGGCCGTAGAGACCTCGAGCGTGTCTCCATCGAGCTTGTAGAAGCGTTCCTGCTCAGTGCCGTTCCAGGCTTCATTCCAAGATGAGTCAATCTTTGTGATGAACCTACCCCCATCGACCCGGTACCGCCCGCTATAGGCCATCGCGGTTCGGAAAAGCGCCGCCAATGTCTCATCTGTATTCCCTGGCTCCCGCGTCTTTGCGGTGACGAGGACCATCATTCGCCCATCGGAGCCGAAAATAAGGTGCCCATTAGGATCAGCGCCCCAAGGTTGGCTGCGCTCCTTTGAACTCTGAAGTTCCGTGTCGAAGGAAACCAATCGCCAGCTACCGTAGAGCCTGGGATCGCGCTCAGACATAATTGCTCCTGTCTTCGTTTGCCAAAACGTAGTCACTTGTCGATGGTCGGTATTTTGCCATGGACCGCGCCCGGCAATTGGTCTTACGGACGAAGGCGCCGCGCACGCAAAGTCCTCACTCACCTGCAACGACAACGGTCTCGAATTCGCACATCAAACGGCGTCATTAGAGGCCCATTTGCTTGACCTGACAAGCTTACCGAAAGCGGCCATGCGCCGCAGTTGATCGCAAGCGAAGCCGCCACCACGCGAGCCAATCGCGCTGATGCATCGGAGACATCGTCACTCATCACCATGGTCTTCATGCTTGATAGCCCATGGATGTGAGCCAAGGCAGGCTAGGAGCGAGCTGGAAACGTGTCGAGCCTTGCGTTTAGCTGGCCGATGGTCGTGACATCTGCATTGGCGAAAGCAAAGCGAAGATAGGCATCATTGCCCTCCCCGAAATAGGCGCCAGGAATAGAGATTACGCCAGCCGTGGATGCCAGGCGCTCGGCTATCTCCGTCGAGGCCTGCCCTTCAAAGGGATGCTTGATAAAGGCGAAATAAGCTCCGATCGCAGCAATGCTCCATCCGGGCGCTGCGGCGAAGACTTCCGTGAGCGCCCTCGCACGTCGCGCGATTTCGGCACGGTTGCCGGCACGCCAATTCGCGAGCTTCGGGAGGGCTTCGGCAACGGCATGCTGCGCCGCACGAGGCGCGCAAATCTGCATGTTGTCCATGACCTTGGCAACCTCTCGAACAACCTCTGGCGATGCCGTGATCGCGCCCAAGCGGTGACCGGGAATGCAGAGCGATTTGGAAAAGCTGTAGAGAAGGACGAGCCCTTCGTTCCAGTCCGTTTGCAAAAGCAGATCGTGCGGCCGTGTCGAGCCCTCATCCAGGAAATCCCGATAGGTCTCGTCCAGCACCAGCCAGGCACCATGCTTTCGGCAGAGGGCGTAAAGGCTATTCAAGAGCTCGGGTGGATATATCGCACCCGTCGGATTGTTGGGACTGACGATGGCAAGTGCTTTGGCACCCTCGGCCAAAGCCGCTTCCACGGACGACATCTTCGGCAGAAAGCCATTCTCGGCATCGCATTCGACGAGCACACTTCCAATCCCCAACATGGAGAGCGTCGTTTCGTGGTTGAAATAAAACGGGTTGGTAATTGCCACCCGGTCTCCCGCCCGCGCAAGCGCAATCATTGTCGCCATGAAGGCCTGGTTGCAGCCTGCGGTGATCTGGATGTTCTCCGCGCATATTCGGCTAGCATAGATATCGGACATATGCGCCGCATAGGATTGACGCAGGGCGCTTTCTCCTTCGATCGGTCCGTAGCCCGTCATCGCCTGCATGCCTGCGGCTTCACCAAGGAGCCGCAGCATTTCAGGATGCGTCGGATATCCCGGCACGGCCTGCGAAAGATCGATCAGGGGGCCGCGCAGCCCGTCATATGCACGCGCCCATGCCATGACCGCGGGGATCGGTGGCCCTGGCAGCCGAGATACGAGACTGTTTGGCATAGCTTTCATAATATTGCAGACCTCATGATGAACATTGGCTTGTCTAAGAAACGACGTTCCGCACGAACCGAGTGATTTCCGTCCCCCTGTTGGCGTAGGAATAATTCTGGGCTGAGCTGTAGATCGCGAAAGCCCCCTTCGGATACTCCTTTTCCTCGCCGCTCAGGATCAACGTCAAGGTTCCCTCCATGACGACAATCATTTCATGCCAGCCTTGCGGATCGGGCTCTGCATCGTAACGCTCTCCCGCCTCAAGCGACCACATCCACAATTGCGTTTCCTGCCCGGAAGGTGCCGTTCCCAGAAGCACCCCCTTGCTTTCCGCTCCGCTGCCGCGCCACGTCACTTCATTGATGTCGGACGATGAGTGACGATCGGGATTCCGGACGAGATCGACGAAGCCGACGCCCATCGCGACAGCCAGTTTGTCAAGGCTCGACAGGCTGATATTGGCATCTCCAGCCTCGACCGCGATGATCATTCGCCGGCTGATGCCGGATGCTTCGGCAAGCGCGACTTGGCTGAGACCGGCGGCTTGTCGGAGCCTTCGAAGATTTCCGGAGACATGCGCCAAAACATCGCCTCGCTCTTGACTGTGCAATATATTGCTCATAGGGTCCTTCTACTCTTAACGGGCAGACTGATCAACAGCGAATTCAACCGTGCGTCCACCATGACGCGCGAGCGATCGCTCGCGTCATCATCCTGCTCATGTAACTGGGAGGTCCCTGATGACGCAACCGATCGTGCTCGGCGAAGCCGAGATCAACCAACTCTTGCCGAAGGTCGACATCCGATCCGTGCTGGAGCGGATGTTCCGCTCGCTGGCAAACGACAATGCAGTCCAACCGCCACAAACGCTAACCCTCTTTCCGAAAGATGCCGGAGATTTCATCACCTATCTGGGCGTGCTTGCCGATGAAAAGGTCTTCGGTGCAAAACTGTCGCCCTATATCCCCGGCCATGGTCAGGCACTGGTGACCGCCTGGACGCTCTTGATGTCGATGGAGAGCGGTGTGCCCATCTTGCTCTGCGATTCCAAGAGACTGACCACGGAACGCACCGCCGCCACCTCGATTATCGCCGCCGATGCGCTGACACCTCGAGACGCCTCCGCCCTCACCATCGTCGGTTCTGGTCCTGTCGGATTGGCCCATCTGCGTTACGCAGAGCGCCTTAGGCAATGGAAAGAGATCAGGATCGTGTCGCCGAACATCCATACGCGACACGACGTGCCTTCGAAGACCTCGGTCGGCACGGTCATCTCCAAATGGACAGACGCCAACGAGGCGATTGTTGGTGCAGACCTGGTGCTTCTCTGCACGTCGTCGGGAAAACCCGTCATCGACGCTTCGAGGCTGTCGAAGGCCGCGGTTGTCACCTCCATCAGCACGAATGTCGCCAATGCGCATGAGATCGATCCTTCAGCGCTTCAGGGCTTCGACGTCTATTGCGACTACCGCGCCACGACGCCCATTTCTGCCGGCGACATGAAGCTTGCCACTGAAGCGGGCACGTGGGCGTCCGATCGCCTTTGTGGCGATCTGCCCGATCTTCTTTCGGGCCGCGCGAAACATCCGAGCCGTGAACGGCCGGCCTTCTTCCGTTCGATCGGCCTCGGTCTCGAAGACGTCGCTGCCGCCTTTGCCCTGCTCGCTGCTGCCCGCAGCTGAACCCTGAAATATCTAGGAGACTAAAATGAAGATACGTGACTTCGGCGTTGAGATCTGGATGAACAAGTACGAGACCAAGTGCGAGCTCAACCTGGCCGAGACCTGCGTTGAATCCCTGACGGTCGCGGAATTGCTCGATATGTCCGGCATCAACGACATTGGTGAGCAGCTCAAGCCGCTAAAGCTCACCTATGGCGAGATCGAGGGCAGCGTGCGTCTGCGCTCCCTTGTTGCAGCACTCTATGAAAAGCAGAAGCTCGACAACGTCGTCATAACCCATGGTGCAATCGGCGCCAACGCACTGGTGCATCAGACACTGGTCGAGCGTGGTGACCGTGTCATCTCGGTCCTTCCCACATACCAGCAGCACTACTCCATCCCCGAAAGCATTGGAGCTGATACCCAAATCCTCAAGCTGACGGAAAAAACCGGGTTCCTGCCGGACCTTGAGGAGCTGAAAAAGCTCGCGACGCCAGGCACGAAACTGATTGCGATCAACAATCCGAACAACCCGACCGGCTCGCTGATGGACAGGGCTTATCTGACCAAGATCGTCGAGATCGCCCGTGCATGCGGCGCCTGGATCCTTTGCGACGAAGTCTATCGCGGCACGGACCAGGAGGGAGACCTCGGAATGACCGCATCCATCGCTGACCTCTACGAGAAGGGCATCAGCACTGGCAGCATGTCGAAAACATATTCGCTGGCGGGCCTTCGCCTGGGATGGATCGCGGCCCCCTCTGACCTCATCCACGCGGTCTCCATCCATCGTGACTACAATACGATTTCCGTCGGCATGCTCGACGACCATTTTGCCGCCATCGCACTTGAGAACAAGGACAAGATCCTTGAGCGCAGCCACAGGATTACCCGGACCAATCTCGCAATCCTGTCGGATTGGGTCGACGCCGAGCCGCTGATTTCATGGGTCAAGCCCAAATCCGGAACCACGGCCCTTCTCAAATACGATCTGCCGGTTTCCTCGGAAGAATTCTGCCTGCGGCTCCTCGAGGAGACAGGCGTCATGCTCACGCCGGGCAGCGCCATGGACATGGAGGGGTATCTTCGCATCGGCTATACGAATGGCGAAGAAGTCCTTCGCGAAGGGCTTGGCCGCCTCTCCCGCTTCCTCAAGCAGGCCTCCACCCAAGCGGCGTGACCCGCTCCCATATCAAGAATTCCCTCGCGCCGATTTGAGCGCGCGGGATTTGCTCGTTTCCAACAAAAGGGGAATCTTCATGAAGCGAATGACTATTGCAATTGGGCTCGCACTGCTCGCCAGCATTGCGTCTGCGGACGAATTGCGCATCGGCACCAGTGCCGACTACCCGCCGTGGGAATCCGTTGACGGCAGCGGCAAAATCATCGGTTTCGACAAGGATGTCGGCGACGAGATCTGCAAACGCATCGCCGCGACCTGCGCCTGGCAAAACCAGGCTTATGACGGTCTTCTGCCAGGGCTGCAGATCGGCAAGTTCGATCTCGTCATCTCAGGCGTCTCGATCAACGACGAGCGCTCGCAAAAAGTCGACTTTTCGGCCGCGTACGCGGATGCGCCAAATGCCATCGTGGTAGCGCCCGGCAGCGAAGCAGCATCGGCGAAATCCGCAGCCGACCTGAGCAAGGCTCTCGCCAAGGCATCGATCGGCGTGCAGAGCGGGACCACCCACGAGCAGGTGATCCGAGCGCATTTCCCGGACGCCGACGTCCATGTCTACGATCGCCCCGACCAGGTGGCCGACGATCTTACTGCCGGCCGCATCGATGCCGGCCTGATGGAGCGCTCCGCATGGGAGCCGCTCGTCAAGGAGCGCGGCAAGGACAAGCTGGTCTATGCAGGTCCATTGTTGACCGGCGCGGACTTCGCCGAGTTCGGCAAGGGCCAGGGCGTCGCCATGGCGAAGGGCAAATCCGAGCTCAAGACCAAGGTAGACGGCGCGGTCGAAGCCATGCTCAAGGACGGAACGGTCAAGACCATCGCTGAGAAATGGTTCGGCTACGACGTATCGAAGAAGTGATGTCCTGAGGGAGGCGGCCTGCCGCCTCCCAATCATGGAGGAACCATGCAAATACGTCCCGAAATCCTGACCGCCGCAAAGGATGATCTCACCACCCTCGTCGCCATTCCATCGGTGAGCGCGCGGGCGGAAGGTCTTGCGGCCTGCGCCGACAAGGTCGAAAGCCTGCTCAAGGATGCCGGCTTCCTGACCGAGCAGCATCCTGGAGACGTCGGACCCTTCGTGGTTGGCGAGACAGGCGACGGTCCCTTCACGCTGCTCATCTACAATCACTATGACGTCCAGCCCGAGGATCCGACCGATCTATGGACCGACCCGCCATTTGCGCTTTCCGAGCGTGACGGTCGTCTCTATGGCCGCGGCGCGGCTGACGACAAGGGCGAATTTGTCAGTCGCCTGGCAGGATGGCGCGCGTTCCGCGCGGATCGGCCTGAAGCCCTGCCGTTCAAGCTGATATGGATCGTCGAAGGCGAAGAGGAGATCGGCAGCCCGTCACTCACGCGTTTTCTCGAAAACAGGTTCTCAGATACAAAGGCAGATATCTGCTGGTGGGAATATGGCGAGGTCGACAAGTCGGGACGCCCGATCATCCTGATGGGCTTCAAAGGCATACTTGCAGTCGAACTTCAGTGCCGCACGGCCCGGGCGGACCTGCATTCCAGCCTTGGCGCGATATTCGACAACCCGCTCTGGCGACTCGCCGCGGCGGTGTCCTCCTTGCGTGACGCCTCTGGACGAATTCTGATCGACGGATTTTACGACGATATCATCGAACCGGACGGGCGCAGCAAGGAGCTTACGGCAGCACCCCCGTTCCCGTTGGCCGATCTTCAGGCCGAGACCGGTGGCCAACGCCTTCTGGGCGGCGTGGGGCCAGAGAATTTCTACGCGCATCTCAACTTCGAGCCCTGTCTCAACGTTAACGGCTTCCACGGCGGTTATGGCGGGCAAGGCGCGAAAACCGTCTTGCCTTGCGCAGGTCAGGTGAAGCTCGACTTCCGTCTGGCGCCGGGGCAACACCCGCTGCGCATTGCCGAACTGCTCCGCAAGCACTTGGACCAGCACCATTTCGAGGATATCGAGCTGACCATCCTCGATGCGGAGGTGCTCGGCGTCAGAAGCGATCCGACGCACTCTGTCGTCGAAATGGGCGCAGCGCTTCTTGAGAAATGGTTCGAGCGCCCGGCAATCATTCAACCCAGTTCCGCAGCATCGGGACTTGCCCACCCATTCGTGCACAAGTTCGGCGCGACCCTGTTTGGTGCAGGCCTCACCCACCACGGTGCCATGCTTCATTCTCCCGACGAGAATATCCTGACTGCGCAGTTTGCGAAGATGATCGGCTTTGCCGCTGATTTCTTCACTCTGCTTGCCGATGCTGCCGAAGACAGAGCACCGGAGAGCCTGCATGCTTGACGCGGTCCAGCAATATCAAGGCCAACTGATGCAGGGACTCCTGATGACCCTTGCGGTAGCGGTCGGAAGCTTCATCATCGGCTTTATCATCGCCGCAATCCTTGCGCCGCTGACAGTCTACGGCCCCCCCGCAATTCGCCGTGTCATCATGGGCTATATCGGGCTCATTCGGGGCCTTCCCGAACTGCTCGTCATATTCCTCATATTCTACGGCGGCACTGTGCTGCTTACGAAATTGGCCGGCCAATATGTCGAGGTCGACGGGTTGAGCGCCGGCATTGCCTCGCTTTCCATCGTCGCCGCCGCCTACCTCACGGAGATCCTACGAGGCGCGCTCCTAGGCGTGGTTGCCGGCCAATGGGAGGCAGCTCTTTCTCTGGGATTGCGCCGGGCGCGCGCCTTTCGCCTCGTCGTCATGCCCCAGATGATGGCACGTGCCCTTCCGGGGCTTGGAAATCAGTGGCTGGTCATCCTGAAGGAGAGCGCTCTTGTCTCCGTCGTCGGGCTTGAGGAGCTCATGCGGAAATCTGTCGTTGCAGCGGGCGCCACCCATCAGCCGCTCGCCTTCTATCTCGCCGCCGCCGCCCTCTACGTGCTGATCACGGCTGTCTCGACGCTACTTTTGAAAATGTACGAATCCCGCCTGACCCCGCATCTGAGGTAACGCCATGTTGTCGCTCGAGCTCTTCGCACCCGCATTCCTGGCCGTCAAGAACGGGTTCGCTCTTACCGTCCTCATTTCGATCGTGAGCTTCGTGGTGGGTCAAGTTCTGGCTCTGCCTCTTGCGCTCGCGCTCACATCCACAAGCCGGCTGCTGCGATTTACCGTCTCCACCTACACGTTCCTGATCAGAGGAAGCCCGCTGCTCGTCCAGCTGTTCATTGTCTATTACGGGCTGGGACAGATTGAGGCTGTGCGCCATAGCTTCCTCTGGCCGGTTCTTCGAAGCCCGATCTATTGCGCGATCCTCGCAATCGGCCTCAACTCTGCCGCCTATTCAGCCGAGCTGCTTGCGGGCGCGATCCGTCAGATCCCGCAGGGGCAGTCCGAAGCCGGAAGCGCCCTTGGGCTGCATCGAGGCGCGCTGCTGCTCAAGATCCTTCTTCCGCAGGCCTACCGGGCAATCCTTCCACCCATCGGCAATGAACTCGTCCTGGTCATGAAGGGTTCCACGCTCGCAAGCGCTGTCACTGTCATGGAAATGACGGGTGCGGCCCGTGTCTTCGTCGCGCGCAGCTATGCTCCGTTTGAAACCTTCCTCATAGCCGGAACAATCTATCTGTTGATGGGCGCGGTCCTCGGGCGGGTATTCAAATTCATCGAAATGCGTGCCGCCATCCCGGGCCGATAAACCTCGTCTAAAGGTTTCCCGCCCGTTGGGAATATTGGCCGAACTCAATCGATACTGGCGTTTAGCTGATATGATCGCCTGCGATCGACCGGAAACCAGGGACAAGGCCGCATCGGTCGGCTCCAGGACAAGACCTTGGCGAAGCAGCTTGTGAGAGCCTGAATTGGCAAATTCGGAGACACGCGAAGCGCGTCCGAATTCATGCAAGATCATTGCTCAGCACCTCCAACACATTCAGTGCATGGTTGGCATATTGACTGATCCAGCGGTCCGAGATCGCCTTGATGGGCAAAGCGTTGAGATGATTCCACCGTTCACGCCCCTCCCGCTTGGCGATGACCAGGCCGGCCTCCTTCAATATCTTCAAATGCTGCATCACCGTGCAGCGGTCCACGCCCGGATGCGCCTCGCATAGGTTGCCGGTTGTTTTCGACTCGTCCTTGATTTGATCCAGCAATCCGCGCCGGAACGGATGAGCCAGAGCCTTGAAAACGAGATCGCTATTGGGTTCACTTGACATGTTATATTTTTATAACATATTTGCCGACATTCAAGCGTTAAGGGGATGGGATGGCCTACGAATTTAGTGTCAATGCTCGCATTGGGCGGCCGGTGCCTGAGGTCTTTGATGCGGTCGTCAACCCGAAAAAACTCTCCGGCTATTTTGTGACAACCGGCGGTGGGGCGAGCGCGCCGCTCATCGAGGGGACTACGGTGATCTGGTGGGGCGACGTCCCCGTCGAGGTCGAAACAATCGAGAAGGATCGAAGGATCCTATTGCGCTGGAGTGCAAACTCGGCGCGGGCCGAAGCGGACTACCAAACCGAGATCGAGATGCGTTTCGAGCCTTTGGACGATGGCGCCACGATGGTGACGATCCGCGAGGGCATTTGGCGCACAGACGATGCTGGACTGAAGCAGAGCTACATCAACTGCGAAGGTTGGACCCAGATGCTGTGTTGCCTGAAGGCATTCGCGGAATACGGCATCAATCTGCGTGAGGGATATTACACCAGCGAAATGAAGGGCGTGCCCGCGCGACCCCGAGATTAGAACCAGGCAGGAAAAGGAGAAAGGCATTGGCTGCAAAGCTTTATGGAGGCATCGATATTGCGATCAAGGTGCCGCCTCATCAATACGAGGCGACCGTAGCTTTTTATCGGGACACCATTGGGCTCGTTCCCATTACCGATAAGGCACCGGATATTGGTTTCGAGCTTGGTCCAAATAAACTCTGGATCGCTGCGGAACCCAGAATGAGTCAGGCTGAAGTCTGGCTGGAGCTGTTTACTGACAACTTTGATGCTGCCGCCGAACATCTCTCAAAATCAGGCGTGACGAGGTGCGATCAAATCGAACCACTTGCTGACGGCTTCAGGGGCGGATGGATCACCAACCCGGCAAACATAATCCATATGGTTCGTGAGCCCGACGCCTGGTAAGCCTCCACCCAACGCGGTACTCCATCGGCTGCGGCCGGTTTGGCCAATGACGATCGTCAAGCCAAACCGGTTAGCATCATTCCCTCGGCTAAGATCATTGAACCTCTCTCGCTTTACAAGATTGCCTTCTAGCGCGTGAGCGCAGCAAAGCGACCGAACATCATTGCTCGCGTTCTGTCCTGATGCAGCTGCAATGAAAACCCCTACGGCGTTTCGCGTCATCCTTCAGAAGCACTCAGTATCGGCCTCGTATTGAGAGCCGGCCGCGATAGCGTTGGCATAGTGCACAAAAATCATGTCGCCCGACGCAAAGGCCGAAGACGGTCTCAATCCGAGTGGATGAGGGCCGCGTGGGGTTCGTTTGAGGGTCGCGCCCAATCCTTGAACCCACCCAGGTTCGTGAAGATTACCCGGACAGGGTGACGTACACGTCAGTCCTCCGTTTCAGCTCCCGGCACCGGGAGCGAATTCGCCAATTCGGAAATTTTATACTACCCGGCTTTTGTTGTGCTCCACGTCTATTGACTTGCCGTAGTTCGCTTCAGTATTCTCGAATTATAACTATTATTCCATAATAATGGTATTTCTCGGGAGGAGAACACCATGAATTTCCTGAAACTTGCCTATGCCGCGACCTCGCTGCTGGCCTTTTCAGCGCCTGCCGCTTTCACACAGCAGCAAGGCGGGGTGATCAATGTCGCGACCATCGGTGAACCAGCCTCGCTCGACCCGATGGTGAGTGCAACGGATCTGGTCGGCATGATCTCACAGCACATTTTCGAAACGCTGTTCACCTTCGACAGCAAATGGAACGTCACGCCGCTTCTGGCGCAATCCATGCCCGAGGTGAGCGGGGACGGCACGGTCTATGCGATCAAACTGCGTCAGGGCATCAAGTTTCACAACGGACGTGAGATGACGGCGGACGACGTCGTCGCCTCGCTTAAGCGCTGGCTGGACGTGGCCTCGCGCGGCAAGCAAACGGCCGTCTATATCAAGTCGGTCGCCAAGACCGCCGACGATACGGTGACGATCACCCTCACCCAACCCTATGCGCCGCTCCTTTCGCTTCTCGCCTTCAACAATTCCGCCGCCGTGATCATGCCGGCCGATGCGCTGGCAATGCCGCTGAAGGAAGTGATCGGCACGGGCCCCTACAAGCTCAAGGAACACAAGCCGGATCAATATATCCAGCTCGTGCGTTTCGACGATTACAAGTCCCGCGCAGAAAAGGCGGATGGTTTCGGCGGCGCACGCATCGCCGAGGCGAACGAAATCCGCTTCGCGCCGCTCCCCGATGCCAACACACGGGTCGAGGCCGCAATTTCCGGCCAGTACGACTATGTCGACTCTCTGCCGGTGGAATCCTATCAGCGCCTGGAACAGGGTGCGGACAAGCCGGTCCTGCTCGATCATTTCGGCTGGCCGATCTTCGTCATGAACAACAAGGAAGGCCCGCTCAAGAACCCGAAGATCCGCAAGGCCGTGCAGATGGCGCTGAGTGAGGCCGACATGCTGGCGGCAGGTTTCGGCGACCCGAAATTCTATGCCGTCGAGGCAGCCATGTATCCGAAGAACTATATCTGGCACACGGATATCGGCACCGAGAATTACAATCTTGCCGACCCGGAAAAGGCCAAAGCGCTTCTGGACGAAGCCGGCTACGACGGCACGCCGCTGCGCATCCTGACCAGCCGCCAGTACGAGTTTCATTACAAAATGGCGCAGGTCGCGCAGATGTATCTGGAACAGGCCGGTTTCAAGGTCGACCTTCAGGTCAGCGACTGGGCGACCATGATCCAGCGCAACAAGAAGCCGGAATTGTGGGATGTGTTCATTACCCACAGCCCCTTCCTGCCGGAACCGGCACTGAACTTCATCCTGTCCAAGACCGCCGGCGGCTGGTGGGATACGCCTGAGAAGGAAAAGGCGATCGATGCCTTTAATCGCGCGACCTCGCAGGACGAACGGGTGAAATTGTGGGCCGACTTGCAGAAGCTGATCTTCGAACAGGCACCCGTCGTCAAGATTGGTGATTTCAGCGCCCTTTCGGCGGCGTCGCCGAAACTCGGTGGCTTCAACCCGTCGCCCTGGCCATATTTCTGGAACGTTCAGGTCAAGAACTGACGAGGCCCTGCGCCGCATTTCAAAACGAGATGCGGCGCTTTCCGTTCCAATCGCGTCGCGAAGGCAAATCATGACCGCAAGCTTTCCCATTCTCGAAGCCGGCACCCTCACCGGCCGTATCGACCCCTATTTCCGCACTTGGAGCGGCGAAAATTCGCCGGGCGTGATGCTGGCCGTGCTGTCTGGCGGCAAGGTGGTGCATGAGGCAAGCTACGGCATGGCCGACATCGCCAACGGATTGCCTCTGTCGAGCAGTTCGGTCGTGCGTATCGCCTCGCAGAGCAAGCAGTTCACCACCTGCCTGCTTTTGATGCTGGAGCGCGAGGGCCTGTTGTCGATGCAGGACCCGGTTCAAAAGCATCTACCCTGGTTGCCGCACTTTGAGTGGCCCGTAACGCTGCATCATCTCGCGTCCAACACGAGCGGTCTGCGCGACATTCTGGAGATGATGACAATCGGCGGCGTACCAATCCTCGCTCCTTCCTCACGCGCCTATGCCTGCGGCGTGGTCGGTCGCCAAAGCGCGCTGAATTTCGAGCCCGGCCACGATCTTTTGTACAGCAACAGCAATTTCCTGCTGCTGTCGGAAATTCTGGAAAAGGTTTCGGGCAAGAGCTTCAACGATCTCCTGCACGAGCGCATCACCGGCCCGCTCGGCATGGAAGACACCCGCCTGATGCCGCGTGACGACGATATCGTGCCGCGCCTTGCCGTACATCATCGGCGCGGACCGGACGGCAACTGGCTCAAATCCGGCTGGGGGATTGCCATCGGCGGCGAAGGCGGCATGGTTTCCAGCCTGCGCGACATGGTCGTCTGGCAGCAGAACCTGCGCGATCCTAAGGTCGGCGACGGAACCCTGTTCGAGCGCATGGCCGATGCCGGTGTCATGATCAACGGCCACGCCTCGCCCTATGGTTACGGTCTCATGCGGGATACCGGCGGTCCACTTACCTCGGTCGGTCATGGCGGCTGGATTGCCGGAGCACGTTCGGAATCGGTTCGTTTCGAGGGAGCGGATCTCGGTATAGTCATGCTGTCCAACCACGACGATTTCGCGCCCTATGTGCTGGCGCGCACCATCGCCTACGATCTTCTGGGCATTGCGGCGGGACGGCCCGACGCCGGTTTCGATATCGCCCCTGGCACCTACCGCGAGGAAGGCGGAGACGACGCATTCGCGATCGAAACGGGTAACGGCGAGCCGCGCCTGATCATGAATATGGGCGGTGCGCCGCTCCTGGCCGTGGGCGACGGCAAATGGCAACCGCAGGCCTCCATTCCCGCCTTTGGGTTGAAAGCTGCATCCGAAGGCGCCATTCTTGCCGAACGTTTCGGCCGCGTGCGCCGTTTCGTGCCCATCACGCCCACTGCCATCTCGCTGGAAGCCTTCGCGGACCGCACCTTCCATGCGCTATCGGGCGATTTTCGCGGCGAAACCAGGATGGCCGGCCGCGACCTGCAACTGAGTCTTTCCTCGCCGGAAGGCATGCAGCGTGTCAAGCTCGTCGCTTATGGCGCGGATTTCTTTTTCGCCCACCCTATGAGCGTGGACGTGCACGACCAGTGGCGGGTATGCCCATGGGTTCTACCATGGCTCTTCACCGTGCGATTTACGCAAGGCGGCATGATCATCAACAGCGACCGCACCAAGCGGCTGACATTCAAAGAAGTCTGACGCCGTCGCGTCGAAAGTAAGCCCGCCAATGGCGGGCTTTTGTCTTGTGGCTGGAATATCGCGTACGATGTTCCAGCACTTTCTCATGCGCTGTGGGAAATGATGTTCGCTAAGCCGGCAGCGTTGTACTGTGGCGGCACATAATTGAAACACCGCACCGGTTTGTCGACGCCTCTACCTCAGTCGTTTGGCGTCGATATCGGCGCTCCAGGTCGGGGATGTGCGCTGCCGAAAGCAGTTTCTTCCTATCGGCAAGCGGCGGCTTTTGAAAATGTCCAACGGCTTGCCGATCTCGCCGACGAAATCGAAAACTCTAGCCGGATGGTTCTCGGAAATAGGACATGCCGATCACCGAAAATCGGCTCAAGCCGCCGAACCGCTTTCCTGAATCAATCAATGCCGCCACCTGAAATCGCTCGCCAACGGTCTCACTGAAAATCCCCTAAGCTCTTTCGAGCACCAACGGATTTTCTGCAACGAAGTCGGGCCGAGCTTTTCCAGGCGGCGTTTTGCCCGCCGATCAGAATTTTCCGACCATCAGACAAAGGATGGTGAACATCATTTGAGCTGCGATCTGTGCCGTGTTGGTGGTCGCATCATATTGCGGCGCGACCTCCACGACATCAGCCCCCACGACGTTTATTCCCTTCAGTCCCCGAAGGAGGGCGAGAACCTGTCCTGGCGACAGACCGCCCACTTCGGGAGTACCAGTGCCGGGAGCAAATCCGGGATCGATACTATCAATATCGAAGGAGATGTAAGTCGGATGATCGCCAACCAGCAAGCGTGCTTTTTCAACAAGAGCCTCAATGCCGATACCGGCGACCTCTTCGGCGTGAATGACTGTCATCCCCGATTCATAGGAGAACTCCCAAAGATACTCGGCTCCTCCTCGAATTCCGATTTGGATCGTGCGATCAGGATCGAGAACGCCGTCCAATACGGCAAGGCGAAACGGCCCGCCATGCTGAAATTTTGCGCCTTCGTATGGTCCGGCGGTGTCGCAGTGGGCGTCGATGTGGATCAGGCCAACTGGCTGCTTTTCGCCGACGGCTTTCAGGATCGATGACGTGATTGAATGGTCGCCACCCACACTGAGCGGCCTTATCCCAGCGGCGACAAGGCGCTTGTAAAACGCCTCGATATCGGAGTGGCAGCGCGCGAGATCATATCTGCTCTCCATCGGCACATCACCGATATCGGCAATTTTGGCCTCCGAAAAGGGAGCACATCGCAGGACGTGTTCGTAGGGGCCAATGCGCTCGATCGTTCTTAATGCTCGGGGTCCGAACCTGCTTCCGTTCCGATTGGTGACGCCCAGATCCATGGGAACTCCCACAAGGGCAACGTCGATCCCACCAAAATCGGGGAGCTCCTGAGCGTTTGGCAGATATGGTGCGTCAAGAAATGTCGGCACTCCTGCAAAAGGCCACCTGCGCTTGTCGCTCCCATTGAACTGAGATTTGGCGACCTTTGCAAAATCCGCATCGAAAATGTCTCCCCCCGATGCGCCCAAATACTTTTCCCTGAGCGCTCGCAGCCTCTCGGTATCCATGATTTGATCTCCTCATTACGTTGATGTCGGGGTCAGCCTGGAACTTGATATCCTGCTCACGTCGGAAGGCAGACCGACCGCAGCAGCTCAGCCAACAACGGTGCGACGCGGCCCCACCCGATCAGCGTCTTTCCCCACGCCAGCGCTCAACCTCCTCAGCGCATGCCTTGCCGCCGCGCGGTCCGTGGACGGTAACCGAGCGGGAGGCGGCCGCGACGGCAAAATCGAGAGCATCGGCAAGCGGCTGCTTTTGAGTGAGGCACCATGTAAGAGCTCCGCCAAAAGTATCGCCGGCTCCGGTAACGTCTGCGACAGCAACTGGGTAGCCGGCCACATGAGTGCGGGTGCTCCCGTCATATGCCTCGGCGCCTTCGGCAGCGAGCGTGCGGATAACGCAACCAATCTGATGGCTGCGTGTCCAATCGCCGATGAGGGAGAGATCCTCGTGGCCGAAGGTGTTTCGGAAGCCGATCTGGTTGAAGATAACGACGGCGGCTCCGGTGAGATAGGGCATGTCTTCGGGCGTACAGCCACCGACATCGAGGTCGAAGATCGTTCGACGGCCGTGGCGACGCAGGTCGGCCAACAGGTCAGCCTGTCTGAGCAGACCTTCCCCCGTTTTCGTATGCAGACGGCGGACGCGGTATAATGTCGAGTAGAGGAAGCCCGGCTGACGCAGAGCCTCCAGCGTTGCCGGCGCCAGCCACATCGGCTGCTCACCCATCTCGACCGTAAGCACGACATGTTCACCATCGATCAGGAAGATGAAGTTGCGCGATTCCGGAATGGCGGGATCGGTCAACATATGATCGACGCCGACACCATTCTGTTTGAGGTCGGCAATCATGCGGTGTGACAAGGGGCTATCGTTCAGCAGGGAAACGAACTGTGTGTCGCCGCCAAGGGTCGCATGCACGACAGCCGCGTTTGCGATAGAGCCACCGATCTCGGCGGGCAATTCCTTGACCATGCCCTTGTCAGCGCGGCCAGGCCAACGTTCGGCAGTGTAATATTCGTCAAGTGCAACGTCGCCGATGAAAAACGCTGTCATGCGCGCGGCCCTTCATTGGTCCGGATTTCCAGCTGTCCTCCGGCGACCGGAACCCACGGGCTTTCGCCAAGGCCGCAAATCGCCATCCAATAATAGGATGCCGGACCTGAGACACCTCGGCAGGCATCATGCCAGACGTTGCGATGCATCACCACGACCTGACCTGGACTGACAATAAACGCCTCGACCTCGTCGCGGTGCGGCGCGCTGGCTAACGAAGCTGGAGCAACGGCAAGGACCACCGCTTCGGCGGCGCAGAAGATCGCCTCTTCCGTCTGCGGATGCCGCTCCATTGCCGTGCAATTCCAAGGGGCGCTTCCACCGCGCGTCATGCCGAGATGACCCGAGCCGTCGATCAGCGGCTTGCGACCAAAGCCATCGGCCCACCCCTCGCCCTTCGTCAGGATCACATCCGGATCGGTGTCGTCGACGAGATCATAGACCTTGCCGTAGCCGGCGAAATTCTCGGCCGTTACGTGCCGTGCGACGATCACGCTCATGCGGCGCTCCGTGCGGTGCGGACGGCACGCATCAGGCGAGCGACATGTGTGGCCTCGACGCGGCCGGTATCCTTGTGGCTATCCTTGAACCAGCTCCCAACAATCGCACCATCAGCTTCCGCAAGCTGCTCGACGGCATTCGCTTCGGTGAGGCCGGCGCCGATGAGAAGTGGTGTGCGGGCTCCCGTCGCCGAACGGAAGCGCGCGACCTTATTCATATCGGTCGGTTGACCTGTCGCGTCCGACGTGACGACGAGGCCGTCACACCGGGCGGCACCGATGCGCACGTCCTCGTCCTCAGGCCGGCCGGAAAGGACCGGCTGATACTTAAAACGCACGCCGCCGAGCAACAGTGCCTGGGTATTTGCTCTCCTTGCAGCGAGATCGCCGGCGAAGGTTATGTCCGCCTCTGGCGGAAGATGGCCGGCGACGGAATCGACCTGGAGGAAGGCGACCGGATATTTCGCCGCCAGCGCGAAGGCGCGCTCGTTGTCGCGCAATACGTTGACGCCAATCTTGGAGCCGAGATCAAGGGCACATAGCCGCTCAAGCACACGCTCCACATCATCGGCATCACCAAAATAGTTTTCGACCACCAACCCGTCGACGCCTTCACCGGCCATGATGCGGGCCTCTTCTTCGGCCTGCGCACATTTTGCAGCAGGGCCGTCGCCGGACAAATGCAGCATGCCGAGAATGGGTTTCGGGGTTGTGAAAGTCTCGCCGAAGCGGCTCATATCAGTTCTCCTGCGTCACACCGCTGTCAACGGGTGCGGTCTCGCGCCCCCAGCGCGTTGCGAATTTCATCTGGACGGCCGGCGAGTAGACGATCGACGTGCGCTCGACCAACCGATCGTCGGCGTCAAGTACGTCTCCACTGGCACAAAGATAGCCCGGCACATCAAGTGCCGGAGCAAAGACCTCCCGCAGGCGATCGGACGGCGGCACGACGGTGAGCAGCAGTTCCGAGCGGAGGGGATGGCGGTTATAGTCGCGGCGCAGCACTTCATAGAGTGATTGCTCGCCGAAATCGTAGGTATCGATGCCTGGATAGAGGGCAAGAGCGAGCTGTGAGGTGTCGACGTTCAACCAGCTGATCGTTGCGTCATTGGCAAGCCCTCGTGCACGCACCAGGAGGAGTTCGCCATTTTCCACCCGGTGCTCCAGTACTCTTGTTATCGGGCGTTGGCCCTGCCGGCGAGCCAACTCCGTGAAACTCCCGAAGTTCCAGATATTGTGGCTGATCGGCCGGTGCGAAACGATCGTGCCCCGGCCGCGAACCTGCTGGACCAGCCCTTCCGACACCAGGAGCGCCATAGCGTTGCGCACCGTGGTGCGCGCAATGCCGAACTGGTCACGCAACTGGTTTTCCGAGGGAATGGCCTCCCCTTCGGAAAAGTCCCCGCTGAGTATGGCCGCACGTAAAGCCCGATAGAGCTGGCGGTAAAGCTGCTCGTTCGAATAGATGTCGAGACGAAGGCGCGACAGTCTATCGTCCGGGCGTTCACCTGTTGCTTTGGCGTCTGATGTGGAAGGATTGGTCAAGGCAGGCTCCGACAGAATCGTGTTACTTCTTGGCTCCGTTTATCTTGAACTCTTCGACGCCTGCCTGTTTCAAGCCGTAGCGATCGAGGATCTGTGCATAAGTGCCATCCGCCTTCAGCTTCTCCAGCGTGGCACGCACGGCATCGCGCAGTTCACCATTGGCCTTCGCAAAGGCGATGCCGTAATAGTTGACATCGCCGACCTGACCGATCTGGTAGAACTTGCCCGGCTCCTGCTTCATCAGGTCAAGCAGGCCTTCAAGGCCGATGACCGAGGCTTGCGCGCGACCCTGACGGATCTGCATGATGTGCTCGGCCTGGGTCGGGATCTGGATGACGGTGATCAGCTTGCCGGCCGGACAAATGGATTTGCCGAGATCCTCAGCCCAGGTGACCCAGCTGGTTCCTGTCGCCACGGCGACCGTCTTGCCGCAGAGGTCGGCCTCGGTCTTGATCTCGTTTTGATGGTCGACGGTCGTGTAGAAGACGTTGCCGGTCTTGAAGTAGTCGATGAAATCGAGCTGTTTCTGACGTTCGACCTTGTCGGAGAAGGCGGTGATGACCATGTCGGAGCGGCCGGTTACGACCTGAGGGATGAGCTGCGGAAACTCGACGTTCTGGAACTCTGCGGTCAGACCCAGACGCTCGGCGACGGCCTTGGCAAGGTCGATGTCGAAGCCCTTGAGTTCGGTCGAACCGGCATCGCTGTATTCCATCGGCGGATAGGCGAGGCTGATCGTGAAGTTAAGCTTGCCGGCCGTGCGCACTGCCTGCGGCAGACCGGCAGCCAGCTTCTCGTCGCCGGCGGCATGAGCGGCACCGCTCGCCGCAAGGCCGATAAGCGCGGCCGAGGCGAGCCTCCGTACCATTGAATGTCCCTTTTTCATTGTCCGTTCTCCCATTGTTGGACTGAAATTTTTAGGCAAGCACGCGGCTCAGGAATGAGCGTACGCGCGGATCGGCGGGGTTGCTGAGCACTTCGCCAGGCGGACCCATTTCGCGGATCTCGCCGTCGATCATCACCACGACGCGGTCGGCAACCTCCCGGGCAAAGCCGATTTCGTGGGTGACGACGATCATCGTGGTGCCGCCGCGCGCCAGATTGCGCATGACCTCCAGCACCTCGCCGACCAGTTCCGGGTCGAGCGCACTCGTCGGCTCGTCGAAAAGCATGACGCGCGGCTCCATGGCGAGCGCCCGCGCTATCGCGACGCGCTGCTTCTGGCCACCGGAGAGTTGCGAGGGGTAGCTCGAGGCCTTGGCGGCCATACCGACCTGCTCCAGCAGATCCATGGCGCGCGCTTCGGCCTGCGAACGCTTGAGGCCGCGCACCACCATCGGCCCTTCGATGACGTTGCCGAGCACCGTGCGATGAGCGAAGAGATTGAAATGCTGAAACACCATGCCGAGCTGGCTCTGCTGAGCACGCAGATGCCGCACCGGCAGTTCCTGCAGGGCGCCTCGCGATAGCGAGTAACCCATGATGGCACCATCCACCCACACATAGCCGCCATTCGGCGTTTCGAGATGATTGATGCAGCGCAAGAATGTACTCTTGCCACTCCCCGAGGGGCCAAGGATGCACAATACCTCGCCATAGGCGACATCCAGATCGAGGCCCTTCAGAACTTCGTGACTGCCAAAACTCTTGCGGATTCCGACCGCCTTGACTGCGAGACTCATGCTTCCCCCGTGGTGGCCGGTCGCCGTGCCCAGCCCGAGAACCAGCGGCGCTCGGGGGTGGCGGTGGCCGCGTCGCGGCCGAAATGGCGTTCGAGATAATATTGGCCGATCGAAAGAACCGTCGTGCCGGCCAGATACCAGATGGCGCAGACGAACAGCAATTCGATGACGGCGCCGTTGATGAAGTAGATGCGCTGCGCCGCATTCAGCATCTCGCCCATGGCGATGGTGGCGGCAAGCGACGAGAATTTCAGCATGCCGATGGCGCTATTGCCGAGCACAGGCAGGATCAGACGCAAGGTCTGCGGAAGGATGATGCGGCGCATGGTCTGGCCCGGCGTCATGCCGAGCGTATGTGCCGCTTCCTTTTGGCCGCGATCGACCGATGCGATGCCGCCGCGCACGACCTCAGTGAGATAGGAGCCCTCGTTGACACCGAGCCCAAGCACGGCTGCGACAAAGGGCGTGACGACATCGACCATGCGGGCATCGACGAGGCCCGGAATATAGAGCCGGGGGAAGACCAGCGCGATGTTGAACCAGATGAGAAGCTGCAGCAGCACCGGCGTGCCGCGGAATATCCAGACATAGAGCCAGGAGGCGAAGCGCAGGATCGGATTTTCCGAAAGGCGCATAATGCCGAAAGCGAAGCCGAGGAAGACGCCGAGCACGAGAGCACAGGCTGAAATCAGCAGGGTCCAGCCGAAGCCGGTGACGATGACCTCAGCCGTCAGAAACTGCCCGACCACGGTCCACTGAATCTGTCCGACGGCGAAGGCATGACCGATGACGGCCAGGAGGATGAGAACAATGCCACCGCTGACCCAACGTCCGGGGTGCCGCAGGCGACGCACGATCACCTCGGGACCAGGGAGATCCGCAAGAGACAATGTGGCGGTAGGTTTTGGATCAGACTGTGACATGATTTCCAAATTGTAGGGTTAGGCCTACAACTTAATAGGAACCTGGTCTGATGAAGTCAAGCGGCATTTGCCGGGCAATCTCCGTCTCAAAAAAGCGAAGTGATCGGTCCCGACTATGACACGGCGTCACCGCACGCCCGGAATTGACGCGGGGCCGGCAAATGATGAATGCGGTAGATTGCATCAATCGTCATCGATGAGTGGAATGTGTTGCCGCGATGAATCGTAAAGGCGCCGGGCATAGACGACTATACCCAAAGACAAGGGCGGGAATGCCACGCCCGAAAACTGATGGCTATTGCCACTCGTCCCCAGCCGATCCGCCCCAACCCGGGCCGACGGCAATGGCGCGACCATATGGTATCTCGGCAATACTGCTCTTGAATCGGTTTGGACTTTAGGCCGGATGGTTCATGCATAGCCGCCGTTATCTGCCCCCGCTCCGTTTTAACGCAGGCATATTTGATAGGGTGGTGACTCAAGTCGAGATTTCCGGCACACCACCCTCATCCCGTTGCTGGCAAGGCGGCTAAAAGCGACTGGCATGTTCGAGTTGATTTCGCATCGAGTGGCCAGTTTCCCAACGGATCGGGTTCTCGTCGAAGGCGGGATGCCGGCCATCAGCCGCCATCCCGCGGACAGGGCGAGTTAACCCTGATTGTGACCCATGCGAGCGAAACGAGCCGGATCGGCGCGCTGGAGACGCATGGCAAGCAGATAGCCAATGATCGCCGCAAGCGGAATGAGCGAAGGAAGGACGATGCCGAGCGCGCCTCCTGTCGTCCCCGTCAAGTCACCGAAATGCAGGAAGATGTAGATAAACAGTGCCGCCATCACCAGACCCGATAGCAAGGGCAGGATGAGCGTCGTCAAAACCGAAGCATTGTGACGTTCTCTCCGGAAGAAGGCGATCACCGCGACCGAGGTTACCGTCATCATGCCGAGCACGCCGAGCGTCCCAATCTGACTGACCCAGGTGAACATGTTGAGCACAGGATCCAAGCCGGATCCCGCGAAGAACGCGAGGACAATCAGGGCGCCAGTGGTCTGCGTCACCGAGCCGACATGTGGGCTCTGATGGGTATCATGTGTCCGGCCGAAAACATCGGGAAGCAAGCCTTCGCGACCTGCAACATAGCTGTACCGCGCGATGTAGTTGTGAAAGGCCGAAAGTGCCGCAAACAGGCTGGAGACCAACAGGATGCCAGCAACGTTGGCGATCGCTCCACCCGCATAGCGGCCCGCCAGATCGAAGAAGAACGTCGAAGGATCCGACAGCCCCTGAATCGTTGGAACCAGCTTGTCGGCGCCGATGCCGGCGATCATAAGCCAGGTGGTGAAGATGAAGAAAATCCCGATCATCAGCACCGAAAGATAGGTGGCACGCGGAATCGTCTTTTCGGGGTCACGCGCTTCCTCGGCATAGATCGTCGTCGCCTCGAAGCCGATGAAGCAGCCCATGCAAAAGAGGATCGCCGCCGTCAGCGAGCCCGAGAAGACAGCGTTTGCGTCGAAGAAATTGAGCGTAAGACCGCTCGCACCGCCTTGGCCGAGAATGGCGAAATCGACGACAAGCACCACCAGATATTCGAGCGCAACGACGAAGACGAGCACCTTGGCCGACAGGTCGACCTGCCGGTAGCCAAGAAAGCCGACCAGCAGGATTGCAAGCAGGCTCCAGACCCACCAGGGCAGCGCCAATCCGAACGACCCAAAGATGCCGGAGGCAATACCGCCGAAAAGGCCGATCAGACCGAATTGCATCGCATTATAAGCGACGAGCGCGGTCACAGCGACGGCGCCCGCAACGCGGCCGCCAAGTCCCCGCGCTGCATAGGCGTAGAAGGCGCCGGCATTGGTAACGTAGCGCGACATGGTGACATAGCCTGCGGCAAAGGCCAGCATCACCAATGTCACGAAGACGAAGGTTGCCGGAATGCCGGCGCCATTCCCCAGCATGAATGCCAGCGGCATCGCGCCGGCAACTCCCGTCAGTGGTGCCGCCGCCGAGATCACCATGAAGGTGACGGCGATCAGACCGAGCGAGTTCTTGCGAAGTTGGTTACTCCCTGCACCGCTGATATCGATAGCTTCATCTTGAGCCATATTCCCCTCCCGTTATGCCGCCGATCGCGGCGTTTTTGCTGTGATACTCTCCCATTCATTCCAACGTCGGCGCGCCGTCCCCCCGTCAGGTGCGCTTGAACGATGTCCTGCACTTCTCGATGAAGTCTCTCGCCAGGCTGCCCTGGCGCTCCCGTTGTTGTGTGACGGCTACGAGCGCACCCTCCGGAAAATCCTCGCTGAGCGGCACGGCTCGAACTTCACGACCGTCGGGGCCGGTTCTGTTATGCGGCTTTTGCGGGACGATCGAATATCCCAGGCCCTGCGCCACAAGCCCCCTCACCATGGCAAGCGACGGTGATTGCAGCCGGGTAAGTGGCTTCATCTCGTTGCGCTTGAAGAGGGCAGCAATGGCGCTGCGGACGGAAGGGTAGTCGAGCAGGATCATCGGCAGTTCGGCCACCTCGGCAAGACGAAGGCTGGCTCTGCCGGCAAGAGGGTGGTCGGCAGCCAGCAGCACATGCGGTGCGGGCGAGCATAGAAGCTCGCTTTCGAGTTCCGGCTCATTGACCGACCCGAAGGTGATCGCCGCGTCGATTTTGCCGGCGCGCATTTGTTCGATCAGATCGTCATGGTCCGCCTCCAGAAGGCTGAGGTCGACAGCCGGTGTCTGGCTAGCGAAATCCGCAACGAGCGGCGGCACGAATTCCGGCCCCAGCGTGATGAAGAAACCGACCCGCAGCTGATTTTCCGGCTGATGGGGTCGGTCGTCATCCGGTGCGATCGGGATGGCGCGTCGGTAGCCCCGGTTGGCGTAGACGAGTGGCGAGCGTTGTTGCGACAGCGCGATCTGCTCGACCTCCCCTATCAGAATGAAGTGGGTGCCCCACAACAGGGCCGTCTTCAATTCGCAATCGAGAGAAACGATGGCGCCGTCAATGACAGGCGATCCGGCTGCGCTCTTGTGCCAGTTGATTGCCGCGAACCGATCGTCGGCCAGATGCTTGAGGCGCCCCGAGAAGAGATCCGAAACGAAGCTCTGATTGCCGCTGAGCACATTGGCACAAAACCGCTTGTTTTTTCTGATCGCTTCGCCCGCAGGGCTCAAATGGTGAATGCTGACCAGCAGGGACGGCCGACTGGTGTCGGCCGAAACCGATGTCATGGACGAGACGGTGACACCAAAGCGCCCCGCCTCGCCATCTGTCGTCACCACGGTGACGGCCGATGCGACCCGGCTCATGCTCTCAAGAAAGAGGCCACGAAGATCTGCGTCCATGTGCGTTCACCCCAAATCGAAGAAACGTTCCAATTCCACATCCGGAATCTTGCGACGGAACTCGTTGTGCTGGGTTTCTCTCGTCGAGGCGAAGGCCTCCACGAACCGAGCTCCAAGCCAATCCTTGGCGAAGTCAGAACCCCGCAATCGCTCGATCGCCTCCGGCATCGAGCGGGCAAAGTCCCGCGCCGGCTCCTGTGCATAGCCATTGCCGATGGTCTCAGGCTCCGGCTCTATCTGTTCGATTATGCCGGCAATGCCGGCAGCGATGGTGGCGGCGACGGTCAGGTAGGGATTGGTATCGGCGCCTGGAAGACGGTTTTCGACGCGCAGTGAGCCGGCGTCATGACCGACAATGCGGAAGCAGGTCGTGCGGTTTTCAAAACCCCAGCTCAAGCCTGGCGGCGCAAAGGTTCCCGGCGCGAAGCGCCGGTAGGAATTGACTGTCGGCTGGAAGAGCAGCGTCAGATCGCCAGTATAGGTCTGCAGCCCGCCGAGGAAGTGGCGAAAGGTCTGCGACACGCCGTTCTTCTGCGTGGGATCGTAAAAGACTGCACGGCCATCGCGATCCTTGAGCGAAATATGCACATGGATCGATTGGCTGTCGGCCGCCTCGGTCCAGCGCGGCATGAAGGTGACGCATTTTCCCTGTCTTTGCGCCAGCGAGCGCAGGAAGTTCTTGAGGAGAATAAGCTGGTCGGCCGGCTCCAATCCTTCTCCCGCCGCGATGCAGGCCTCCAGAAAGCCGCCGCCGATCTCCTCGTGCATCTTGGCAAGATTGACCTTCAGAGGCTCGCACATGGCGGCGACCGCCTCGTACCACTCGGTCTGCTGGACCTGGTAGAGCACCAGGTCGTGGCTGTTGTGTTGGGTAGCGGTCTTGAGATTGCGATAGCCCTTGGCGCGAGCGCTTTCCGGTGTTTCGTCGAAGAGGGTATATTCGAGCTCCATGCCGTATCGAGGCACATAGCCGGCAATGCCGACACGCTCGAGCACACGCTTGAGGATGGAGCGCGGGCAAAGCTCGGAAGTGCCGCCCGAATAGTCCGAGAGGACCAGCAGATCGTGGCCGGGCTTTGACCATGGCAGGTGTCGCACGGTCGCAGGATCGATGATCAGCGGATCGTCATGAAAATCCGAGGTGCCATCGGAGACGCCGGGAATGGTCAGAACCACGTCGGTCGGATCGAGGGCCAGCGTCACGGGAGACATGCCCATTCCGCTTTTGGCGATCCCCTTGAGGCTACCGACGGACACCATTTGTCCACGCAACAGCCCGTTCGTATCGGTCATCGCGACCGTCGCAAATCGACTGGCCGGATCGGCCAGATAGTCTTCAATCGTCATGTTCCACCTGCTGAAGGGAATGGGCGTTTATCAGCGCCTCTAATTTGGCCAGATCCTCCTCTGGCTGGGTCGAATAGGCCTTCAGAAATACTTTGAGGCCGTTGTTCAGATATCGCGCGATCACGCTGCGACTTGGCGGGCTGTCCGGCATGTAGAGCGCTTGGGTTCGTGGGGCGGAGAGAATGAGACCCCAGAGGTCCTGTGCGGCCAGTTCCGTATCGTCAAAGGCAAGCCGTTTGGCGGCCCGCTGTTCTTCCAGATAGTCCATGATCCCGCGCAGCAGCCGGTCCGGGCCGGATTCCTGATAGGCGCGGCCGATCTCGGGAAAGCGCTGCACTTCGCCGATAATCAGACGGGCGAGCGACAAAAGGTCCGGGCGCATGACCGTATCGGCATAGTCCCAGGCAAAGCCATGGAGGTCTGCGACCATCCCCTTGCCGGAGGGATGCTGAAAAAATTCCAGCATCTGGTCGCGTTCACCGAGCATCATGGCCGAGAAGAGAGCCTCCTTGGACGAGAAATATTGATAAAGTGTGGGCTTGGAGAGACCGGCCTCAATAGCAACCGCATCCATCGTCGCGCCCGAATAACCGGTCTCGGCAAACACCTTCAGGCCGGCATCGAGGATGCGCCGCTCGCGAATGATCCGGTTCTGCTGGCGGCGGGGAAGAGTGTTCATGTCGAAAGCTTTCCAAGGAAATCAAGAAGTATGCGGTTGTAGACCTCGGGCTGTTCCACATTGCAGACATGCCCCGCATCCGAAATTGTTTCATACCGCACATCGGGTAAGGCAGCGTCACTATGGATGCGCCCTGCGACACCCTGGATTTCGGCGGTGCTGGCCAGACGATCATACTGGCCCGTCATCATCAGCACGGGCATGGTGAGGCGTGAAAAGTCGAAGCGCTCCGGCGGATTGGTGAAGCACATCAAAGCGTCGCGATAGGTTCGAGCAGGAATTGCCGCCATCGAAAGTAGCAATCGCTCCCTGACTATCTCCGAAGCACGCGGGCCTGCCAAAACCTTCACCACATCGGAAGCAAAATCCGCGGGCGCCAACCCTTTGTCGAGCGGCGCCTGCCGGCTGATGCGGAAGGCTTCGCGCTCTTCGAAAGAGGCCTCCGACATGCCGGTGCAGCCGCCGGAGAGAACCAGACCCGCAAGCATGTCAGGGTGGCGCATGGCAAAGGAGGTGGCGATCCAGGATCCATAGGAGAGGCCGATCAGCACAAGCTTTTCCGCTCCCAGCGCTTCGCGTACGCGCAATATGTCGGCGCAATAGTCGTCTACCGTTGACGGGCTTGCCCCGGATGCACTGTCGCCATAGCCGCGCAGATCGAGTGCGGCGGAGCGCAAAAGTGTTCCTGTGGCTCCGAGCTGCGGCAGCCAATTTGTCCGCCCACCGCCAATACCGTGGAGAAAGAGGCAAAGCGGGCCGCCTTTCGGCGGCGTGACGGAGAGCGACAGTCGCGGCGCTCCATCGAGAGATTTGTTTTCTGCGACCACCGGATTTGAGAGAGCCGGGCGCGGCGGGTGCTCCCGGTGCCGTTGGGCTTGGTTTGAAAGCGCGACGATGCCCGCCTCAAAAATCGCTTCGGTGCCACGGCAGATCGCTGCAAGACGGTCGGCATCCGCAGCGACGACGTCGGCGGTCCATTCGATGCTGCTGCCTCCGGCGGCGTTGCCTGAAACGGCAATGCTGGCATCATAGCGCTCGACAGCAGAAATGCCCTCGAGATGGGTATAGCCGAGCGAGCGATCGCTATCGCTGAACCAGGTCAGTTGTTCTCGATAAAGCGTTTCCTCGCCGCTAACGGTGAAGGCACGAATGAGACTGCCACGACCGTCGCGCTCAGCGTGGATATCGGCAATGGCCGGATGCCATTTTCCGCAGAAATCGCCGGCGATGGCCCAGACCGCCTCGGGAGAGGCTGGGCAATGCCCGACGATCTGGATCCGTTCGTGCGGCATCGGCGTTACCTCACGCCTCGCGCGCCGGCGGCATCTCCGCGCCAGAGCGACGTGCGAGCGCCGCCTTCGTCGCCCGGAGCATGATCAAGCTCCTCCATCTCGTAAAGGGCAAGCACGCCGAGATAGTCCTCCATGATTTCGGAGGTAAAGGGCAGCATCAGCGCACCGCAGCGGCTGTCGCGGTACATGCGCTCCAGCGGCAGCGATTTCAGCATCGATTGCCCGCCACAGGTGCGGATCGCCATCGACGTCATCTCGGCTGCTCCCTCCATGACGTTGTACTGCGCAGCATACATGCGCAGCACTTCGGCCTTGGTCGGGAAGCCCTTGGCTTCACTGAACGCCTGCCACCAAAGGGCGCGTATATTGGCAAGCCGGGCGTACATTTTGCCGACCGCGATACGCTTGGTGGCATACATGCGCCGATCGATCGGCGGCTGGCCGGGGATCTTGCCCTTGAGATAGTCGACCATGAAGTCGTAGGCGCCTTGCGCAACGCCCATATAGGTCGGTGACAGCGTGATCATCATGTGCGGCCAGTTGGGCAGCGTCTTGTTGAATATGCCACGCGGCATCAAGAGATCGTCGGCCTTGACGAAGACATCCTTCAAGATGAGGTCGCGGCTATTGGTGCCGCGCATGCCAAGCGGATCCCACTCGCCCTTGACGGTCAGGCCGGGCGTATCCTTGTGGACGACGAACAGCATCGTGTCGTCGTGGCGTGGCTCCTGGCCTTCGAACGTCTCGGTGCAGACGATGGTATAGTAGTCGCAATAGCCAGCAAGCGAGGCGAATTTCTTGAAGCCGTTGATCAGCCAACCGCCATCCACCTTGCGGCACTGGGTCTGATTGGGCTTCGACGTCCAGTTCTGCCCACCTTCTGAAATCGGCTGCGAGAAGATGGCGCGCTCGGCGATGGCGCGACGGAACTGACGCTCGCGCAAGGGAGCGAAGGTCGCCCTTTCCTCGAGTGTCAGGTTCGGCATCTCGAACATGAAACGCGACCAGGCCATGGAGGAATTGTGCATGTTGAAGGTCAATGCGGTGGCACCGCAGTATTTGCCGATCTCGGCTCCGACCATGGCATATTCGAACATCGAAAAGCCCCAGCCGCCGAATTCCTGCGGGATGCAGAGCCCGAGAAATCCTTCGTCGGCGAGATCCTTGTAGTTCTCCACCGGAAAGGAGGCATCGTCGTCAACGGCCTTGGCGCGCCCGGCGAAGCGTTCGCGGCCGAGTTCGTTGATACGATTGAGGACGTTCTGGACTTCCGGCCGGATGCGCGAGAGGTCATAGTAATCGGCAATTTCGCTCATGCTTCTTCTCTCTTCGAAGGCGTCAAAGCGCCAGTTCACCCTGCAGGACGCCGTTTTTCACGACGACCTTTCCGTCGAGTTCGATCGTGCAATTGCGCATAGGCAGGTCGAAATGGCCGAGCGTGTAGCGTCCCGCATATTGGTTCGCCCCCGTGGACCAAAGGAACGAGCCGGCAAGGGCGCGGAATTCGACCGCCTGCATGTCGCGCTTGTCGTACATGGCGGCCGAGACCCAGCGGGCGCGCGGATGCATGCCCCAGCCGACGTGGCTCATGCCATAGGCGTTTTTATCGTCCCAGGCCTCCATGTATTCCCGGAAATGGATGGCATCGATGCCTTCACCCTTGATCGCGGTGACGAAATCATTCTCGACGGTAAAATCGATGCGGCTGGTGAGCGCGGTCTTGAAAGTCAGGTTCATGTCGCCGACATCCATGACGATGCGGCCGTTGACGGCGTTCTGGCCCGGAAAGGCAAGGCAGAGGCCGCCCGGCCAATGCGCCACATCGCCTGGCTTGGTGCCGAAGCCCGGCGTTCCGCCGCAGGGGGCGCCGCGAAGATCTATCAGAAGATCGGTACCGACAGCCGAGCTGACTCGCATCGTACTTGCCGCACGCAACATCTCGACGCCAAGGGCCACCTTCGCGCCAAGTTCGGCCGTCGGTTCTGTGCGCTCAAGAATTTCCGGGTGTTCGTTGCAAACGACAAGAAGGCGCGTATTGCCCGACGCCTCGATCTCAGGCCATTCCGGCGCATGGATCAGTCCTTCCACTGTGCAGTCGACGATGACTTCCACGCGCTTCAGGGCTTCGATGACGGCGCGGTTCTGCTGGATCGCCCAAGAGGTGCCGGTCGACTTTACCGGCACTGGCGCCGTCTGGCGCGGCGTCGGCATCTGGATCATGCAGTATTCCGCGCCGAGATCGTGCAGAGCCAGATCGGAAAGATGAATGAGAACTGGTCTTGACTGGGTTTCGGACAGGATCGCGACCTGCGTACCCCGCCCGATGCCGTTTAATTTGAAGACCCGGCGAAATGAATCCAGCCAGCGGCCCTCGATGCGCTCCTGCAGCATCGCGGCATTTCCTCCCTTGGCGAGTCATTGACTTGATAGATTTCTTAACTCGTGAGTTAAGTTTCTTTCACTTCTTGTGGGCTGTCAACGATGATTTTCGAAAATCTTCCAAATTATCGAAAGCCGCCCAACCGTCGGCTTTGACGCGAGGAAACCGATCATCATGGCTCTTACCAAGAAAGGCCCTCGGCATCGCTTTGCACGTAGGCGCGATCGTCCTACCTATGTTTGGAGGTCGGCCAATTTGATCGGCGGCATCCGTTCTCCAAAAGGTTCGGGGCCTCCCCTGCCCTGGATTGCAGGTTCAGTCGTTTTCAGACAGCCGACATGACCGTCCACCTGACCAATGGCTCCAGCGCAGGTCAATGACATTGCGGACGGCTTCGATATCACGGGGGAAGTATGCGAGCAGCGCCCGCCAAAGAGGGAACGCGGAATAGTCGATCTCTGCACCAAGTGAGGAAGACCCAGATTAAATGCGAAGCGACATCGGCGGAAATCGCGGCCCCTGCCCTTGAGTCTGTCGATTGACAGGTCCAGAGTTCGTTCCGGGCCAGGCACCACGCACGATATGCAACGTTACTATTGCATTTCAATATGACTTGTAGCTTCCGGTAAATTTCACTGACGATGTCGCCCAAATCCCGATGACTTCGCGCGAGTACCTCCGGAACAAAATCGTTCCGATCCATGGCGCGCCACAGCCACTGCAGGTCCACTTCCTGCCATAGATCGAAACGACGGCCTTATCAGCCTTCATCGCCTCGGCGATGAAGCGCCCAATGAAAGGCTTCATCGATGGCTGCAAACTTAGCCGCTTGCCAACGCCGATGATGACGAACCAATGTTTCGGAAATCCAGAAGTCGCCAGCAGTGCCGGAATGCTCCCAACCGACAATATTGAGCGCACGGGCTCGTGCCAAAACACGCTGCGCATGGCTGCGGGAAATAATGTAGCGCTTTGCAAGATCCCCGACACGCAAAGGTCCAATCGACGCTTTCGTGTCTGGTATCTTCTCCGGCGGCAACCTTGACATCAGGTCGTGAAGAATGTTGCTGCCGGAGGCTGTTCTGACAAACGCCTCAACGGTCTCTGGAGGAGCAGACCAGCTTGGATCTTCAAACAAGCGGCGAGACATTCTTGGCTGCGCGTGCCAGAGCAATTGCTGATTGTTCGACGACTGCGCGAACCGCGAGCCGTGGTCAAGCATGTCGAGAGATTTCAAATGCCCATCAAACCATTCACGAATTAGCGCCTCGGCTATGTCCGCAATCTTCAGCCGGCGAAGGCGCTTGTCCTCAGTCTGCTCGGTATCGAGCAAAAGGCCGTAGTGACGCATCTCCGCAAGATGTGCGACAGCCGTATTCTTGCTGACAATCCTGTTTTCGGCGATGAATGCGAGAAGGCTTGCAGCGGTCAATCCGGGACGGGTTGGTGCGGTGACACGTTCGAAGTGAAAGGCCAATATAGCCTGTGTCAGCAACCACCGTTTCAAATCCGCTGTGTAGCGAACGATCCGCGGTGAAACATCGTGCATCGCAATAAGCGTCAGCGCTGCATCCCTTAAAGCTATGCCATAACGCGGATTTTCCAGAATGGCTTCGACTGTGAGTATCTTATACACTTTGCTTACGGAACACGCTGTTGTTTCGAATGGCTCTTGATCGAGATGAGCGCAGAGTCTGACCGTCAACGTCCTGACTTCCCCCACCGGACCAGAGGAAAATTAGCACAGGAATTGGCCTCCATCACTATACAAACCTCTAAAAATCAGCGGGCTCTCAAGTATTAATAGTAACAACTGCGCCACGAAGCGTAAAAACTCACCATCAAGCGATGCCATTAGGAACGATGCCGTTTCGCGGCCGGCGCCGCCCGCGATGGCGGCTCGACTGATCGCTCTCGTCGCCCCATGCCGACTGGATGGGCACCCGCCCGTATCGAGACGGCCAAGAGTGCCATTGCTCCGTGCGATCGACAGCAAACTGTTATGGTTTCCAAGATATAAACATATTGATCCGCCTTCTAACTCAATAAGTATATTTGATTAACCTAGAACATCGACTAGTATTTTAACTCGCTCCCAATATACCTGAAGCAACAAAACGACAGGGAGCCAAAAATGAAAAAGATAATTGCATTAACCTCGTTCTTCGCAGCCGCATTGCTTTCCAACACAAGCTTCGCTGCAGATACCTATCTTTCTTCGCCCGCTTTTATCCAGCAGATTAGTGGATCCACTTCAGCGAGCATGAGCACTGCTGCGATCATGAAGCCGATGACGGATATGATGGCCAGCTTCCCAACCTTCAGCTCCGCTCCATCGGCCGGCAATCTTGCAAATACCCTGCAGATCGGCGATGCGAACTTCGCAGGTATCGACCAGCTGGGATCTGGCAACGTCGCGATGATCCAGCAAAATGGCTACATGAACACGGCATCGATCACGCAAAGAGGCGGAAACAATCAGGCTTTCATCGCTCAGCAGGGCAGTCACAACGTCGCGATGATCCGCCAGCGTTAGTAGGATAGAGTTGCCTTGCTACTTGTCAGCAACGCACGATAAGCGCGACCCACATCGCCGCTGCAAATCCCGCTTACAGCGACATCAAGGCATTTGCATCCGCAAGTGCCGATGCTGAGTTGGATAAGTAGCCAGATATGAATGGTGCAATCGGAAAGATGCACCATTCATCACAGTGGCGACACTATAAAAGTTACTGAGGTGTCGTCGTCCCGGACGTCGTACCACCGCTATTGGTGTTGTTGTTAACGTTCGGAAGCGTGGACGGATTCGCCGTCGGCTGCGTTACATTGCCGAAATTCGGAAAATCGATGGAAAAGCCCGGCGTCGAAGAGCTGTCGGAACTCTTGCTCTGAGCATTCGCCTGAGACAGCAGCCAGTTTCCATTCTGCGGATCACCACCAAAAGACGGATTGATCGGCTTATAGACCAGCTGCGAAGCGGAAACCGAAGCAACGGCACCCATGAAGAGCGCGGTGGAAAGCGTGGCTATTGCAGTAAGACGCATTAGGTAGTTCCTCTCATAATATATCATCAATATCAGCGCTTTGGAAAAACATACATTCTTCCAGGCACGACTACAACGGTTGCATTCTTGATGCCATTGAGACCGGTCGGCATCAGATAGTTGCCGCTTTGCGGCGTCTGTATAGCGACGACGGTTGCGTTCTGGGCATTGCGGACATCAAGGGCACCGGCAAGGTTATCGCCGTTCTGGATATAGGCGACTTTGTTGTCGCGCCCGGAGACTCCAACAAGCTGAAAATCATTGTCGCCCTTTGCAGCTTGGAATACCGAGTTATTGGAGCCGCCCTGAACGAGCAATAGAGCCGAATTGTTGCCGTCGATGTGCTGAGACGCGCGGTTGTTTATACCGGACTGCTGGATCACCGAGAGGCTTCCGTTGCCGGCAACGTCGGAGCTGGCATGGTTGCTGTCGCCGAATTGCAGGATTGATGTGGTTGACCCGCTTTTGCCTCCGGTGAAAGGCGCGATTGGCTCCATCAACGCACCAACGATCGGGGCTGCGGCATTCTGATCCAGAAGATAGGGTTCTGCCGCAGATGCCGAGGAGGAGGCGAAGACGCCGGCTGCGATGCAAATACCAGCGAGACCTCTGGTTAAATTCCGGATTGACCGTTCCATGGAGTTTCCCACCTATCTTATCCTTGTTCTTCGAAATTCAGAGGCTTTGCGGCCGATCAGGGAAATCGAGCGTTTCAGTCAGCTGACAGGCAACCTTGCCATCGTCTGCCATCACATTCATGCGGATCTCGATGCGCTCGGCGCTATCGAACCGAATTCGGGAGGGAGCGGGTCCGCCATTGCGAACCGGGTTGCTCTGCCGCGAAAGAGCGGTGCCGGATTTCGAAATCTTTCGAATGTCAATCTCATAGCTGCCGGCGAAATCCCACGTAGCCTTGATGAACGGCACAAGCTCAATCCATTCGCGGATGGCAATCTCGACGCCGCATCCTTGAATGCGGGGATCGTGGATTGTTCCCAAGATGGTTTTGTCGCTCATCGAAGTTCCCTGTGCATTTCCAGTCGTCCCGGCGGTCGCGAGAGATAGAAAGACCACGGCCGCTTTTCCTATGCACGACATGATGGTCCCTTCCCTCGGTAGTCGCGGAGCGCCCGGCGGGCGCTCCGCTATTTTCCTCAGACGATTAGTGCTGGTGAACGAAAGCGACGTTGCCGCGTCCTGCCTGCACGACCACCGAGCTGTTCCCGGTGCCGCTCTGAGAGACGACGGCAGCGTTGGCGTCCGTGCCGCTACCGAGACCGTACTGGAACACACCAGACGAGTTGCCGGAGCCTGACTGGCTGATCCAGGCGTTCGAGTAGTCGCCAGCTTGAGCGACCAACGATGTCTGGGTGAAGCCCGTCTGCAAGACGTCAGCAAACGAGTTGTCCGCCTTCTGGATGATCAGCGACTTCTGAGAGCGACCCGATTGCGTGGTGTAAGCCTTGTTCTGCTTGCCGCTCTGAACCGTCAAGGCCAGATTTCCGGTGCCGACCAGGCTGTCCACCTGCGTGGTTGCGGCGGTGTTATCGTCGCCAACCTGGATGATTCCGGCTGCCGATCCGATCTGCTGCTGCTGGGCGATGACCGCGCCGTTGCGGTTACCCTTCTGCGTCGTCGCACCGACGACACCGATGGACGCCGTCTGGCTGGTCAGGGCTGCGTTGTTGTTGCCAAGCTGAACCGTTGCTGCCAAAGCCCCAGCCGTAACCGTCTGGAAGTTATAGGCCGTGTTGTCATCGCCCGACTGCACGATGCCCGCGGCGGACGCGGTCGTCGGGATGTTGATCTCACCAAGCGGGTTTTTCACAGTGGAGTTGATATCTCTCGAGCCGAGCTTGTACCCCAAGAAGTAACCGGTAACCGTCTGTGAAAGCGTAACCTTCGCGGGAGTTACAAGCTGACCGACTTGCGAGTTCGCCGCAGTGTTGCGGTTACCAGACTGGGCGATAACTGCTGCGGAAGCCTGAACAGGAGCAGATCCTGATCCCGAAGCCTTGCTGCCTGTCGTCACGAAGCCGGTGCCGTACTTATCACGCCCATCCACGTCCAGCAACGGCAAGGCGCCACCAACAGTCTGCGTAGCCCCCTGGGTGTTGGAGGCGCGGTTGTCATTTCCATCCTGTGCGATGGCGGCAGAAACGCTTGCGCTGTTTGCCTGCTGGACGTTGCCGGCGATATTGCGAAGCCCCGTCTGGGCAATCAGAGCATCCGCCTTCGTGACGTTGTCCTGAAGGTTGGCTGCCTGATTGTAGCCGCCGGCGCCCTGAAGGATCACGGCGTTGGAACCGTTCGCGACATTCTGGGTGTTGCCGGCGATATTGCTGAGACCCGCTTGCCCGATGAAGGCCCTCGACCCGTCGAGATTGGTCTGCAGGTTCAAAGCCGTACCGTTCTGGCCGCCTTGTACGATGGTCGCATCGGCGTTCGCCACATTGGTCTGGCCGTTGCCGGCCTGGCCACCGACGCCAGCCTGGACGATCGTCGCGTTGGATGCAGACGCAAGCGCCTGAACGTTCGCACCGGTATTGTTGTCGCCGGTCTGGAGAATCGAAGCAGTCGAGTTCTTGGATGCCGTCTGCGTATTGCCGCCGACATTGGTAATGCCCGATTGGCCAATCACGGCATTCGAGTTGGTGTCACCGTTCTGAATATTCAACGCCTTGTTAAAGGCATTGCTCTGCAGCACGGTGGCGCTGTTAAGCGTCCCGCCGCTCTGAACGTTGCTTGCGGTATTATCATGGCCGGACTGACCAATCAGCGCCTTGCTGGAATTTGCATTCTGGGCGTTGGCGGCGACATTTGCAGTGCCGTCCTGGACGATGCCTGCATTCAGGTTCGTTCCGAGCTGGGAATTGCCTGCCTTGTTGCCAGTGCCGTTCTGCAGAATTCCAGCATTGTTATCCTGGCCGTGCTGGGTGTTTACGGCATTGTTGGCCGTACCGCTCTGCACGATGCCAGCATTGAGATTGCTGCCATCAATATTGCCGCCCGGACCGGTGTACTGACTCTGATCGTTCGCAGCAACATTGCTGGTGCCGTTCTGCGCGATTCTTGCAGTCTTGTGGACACCCGTGGTCTGCAGATTGCCAGCGTTATTCCTGTTGCCGACTTGCAAAATGGAAGCCGCATTGCCGGTGCCATCGACGCTCAAATTCGTTCCGGAATTCGAGGTACCGAACTGGGCGATCGTGCCGACGTGGTCCGTTCCGCCGATATAGTAATTCGTAGCCTTGTTGTTGTCTCCGCCCTGGAGGATACCGACATTGCTGTGAGTGCTCGAATCCTGAACGTTCAGGGCTTCATTGAACGTGCCATACTGTTCGATGACGGCATGATCATTCTGGCCTACGCCCCAGTCCGCAATCTGTTGCCGGCTGTTATAGGTGTTGAGCACCTGCGTGTTGGCTGCAGAGTTGTTCGAGCCAACCTGCAAAATCGTCGCGTTGGAAGCCAGCTGAGAGGCCTGCGTGTTCACGCCCGAGTTTTTCGAGCCGAGCTGCAGAATGCCTTCAAACGAGCCATTAGTTGCTTGAGTGGCGCCTGCCTCCTGATCGTTGAAGGCAAAGTTGCCGTCTGCCAGGCTGTATGGGTTGATCTGAACGATACCGGCATCGTTAGAACCGCCATGCTGGACAGTCTGAGCAACGTTTCGATCGCCACCCTGGAAGATTGCACCACGATTGGTGTTGGTCTGCTCAAACCGGTTGACGACGTTGCCATTGCCGAACTGGGCCAGGCCGGCCGTGTTCGCACCGGACTGCGAAAAGACGCCGCCGATGAAGTTATCCTGTCCGAGCTGCATGACACCAAGGCTGTTGGCACCAAGCTGAGCGTCGGAGACCTGCCCGTGGCTGTCCAGCGGCATGAACACGTTGTGATGGCCGTACTGATAGACAAAGCCGCTGTTGGCGCCTCCGTCGAGGCCGTTCGCACCAGCCTGGAACAGATAGGCATAGTTGTAGTCATCCAACTGACCGATAAAGGCTTTGTTTCCAACCTGCTGCGCGGCGGCGCCGCTGGCAAGTCCAATAACAGCGACGCCCGCAAGAAGCGCTGCGTACTTTATAGAAACTTTCATGAGCTTCTCCCCAATAATGATTCCGGCCAGCGTTGTTGCTGTTCCGAAAAGAAATACGTTAACGGACTTTTTACTATCATCGAGGAATATCACTCGGCAAGGTGCAAGTCTTATAAGATTTACAGATAGTTAATTGCTGTATAGAAATACCCAAAAATGGGCGCCATGATTATTAGTGTAATTTTTCGTTATTTATTATAACTGTATATTTAAAATTAATACACCAGGAAACGCCAATAAGCACGGAATGGCAATATTCCCATCCGCGCTATTTGGTTAGATATATCTATGTTACTTTATACGTCTAATATTTAAATTACGATCGCGGCAGCGGCGCGGCAGCATACTTCTTTTCAAAACTGCTAATAAATTCGGCTTCCTGCGCTCTGTCCTTCAGGTGCCACAACCCCTTGCGGACGCCGTCAACCGCAAGAGACACGACAGCAAGCTCTATGCCTTCGCGAACGGCAAGCGCACCAGGATCATTGCGAGCCTGGCCCAGGTCAATTTCCAGCAACTCGTTCGCGGTCGCGAACTTGTACGCACTACCCCGAACCGCAACGGAGTAGATCTGCTTGGTTGTCGTCGTCGACGCAAGGATTTCCCCGGTCTGAACACTGACAGCACGCAGTCCGACAGTCACAACATCGGAGCGATATTGCACATCACCGCCGATGCCGAGATAGCGGGCGCCGGCGCCGCCGGTCAATTCATTGGAATCATACCCAACGATGCCCCCTTCCAAGATCAGTCCCGCAAAGCGGACCGGAGGAAGGGTCGTCTTTTGCCCGTATGATTTCTGCGTATTTTCGATCAAAGTCCGTTCCTGGACGAGATCCTTCAGCCCCGATCGCTCCACCACGCGGAACCAGGCACCGCTGCCGGTCTTTTTCAGAACGTCGATCAGAATCGATGCGCCGCCCTGCGTAACAGCGCGGCTATATTCCGCAAAGCTGTCATTGGGCTTGGCTTGACCGGTGAGGTCAGGGAAATCGTAGACGGCTACATCAACCGGCTGCTCGGGGGCAGGTAGAGTGACAGCTTTTGCCGTTGTCTTGGTTGCCGAGGTCAGCGCTGCGGCAGGCGTATCAAGCTTCTGTCCGGTCTGGCAACCCGCCAAGAGAAGGGCGCTCGCCACTGAAACCGCTACAAATTTTACTCTCATAGTCCCCCCGAAATTGCACGACGCAGCTTACAAACTCAACAAATATAGCTTCTCGCAATGCAGGAGCAGCAACACACCACTTCTTCGCGTTACTCCCTAGAATGACGATTAAACTACATAGATACTGGTTTTAAACCGCCCTCTGCAAAAACACACATTTCTTCCGGTCTCCTATCACTGAAGAGATGTAAATTTACACGCTCATTTTTGGGTGCATCTGTAAAACGTGGAAAATATCGAAGAAATATCTGCAATAACTTCAGATAAATTAGCGTTTACGAAACTTTCAATTCAATTTATATCGATTTAAATATATATTTACTATGCTGGCCTTGGCGCAGCTACACCTATATTTGAACTCGCATATATATAGAGATAAACACCCCTTTTTGCGCGCCGCTCTGTGCTACATTCACACATCGGACGCGATCGTTCCTCTTTTCCGGCCCCGGTCACACGCGATGTGCTGGCTGCACCCAACGCAAAAGGCGCAACGGGTGGCTGCTCGAGTTGAAAACTCGCCAATTATGGTCTGAATTTTAATCGCAGCTTTGCTGGGGTTGCCGGTATACACACGGGGATTTGCCGGCCATCGGCGGGAAGAACGCCGCCGAGATTGCGCAGATAGCCGAGTGCACGAGCAGGGCAGTGACTATACTCGTGCACCTCCAAAAGGCCTGCGATTATCGATTCACTGCGCCCCGCCCGACCGTCGGCCAATCGGCCTTATGCGCAGGGAGGCCGACAACGGCGGAGCTGCCGCGTCCAACGGTGGGGAACGGACGATAGGCCGTTGGCTTCGGCTTCGTTCCCTTGCGGTCCCGCTGCACGAGCGTACTCGCCCTTCCATTGGTCGCCGGCACCGGCTGCGCCGTCGGTGGCGTCTGCGTCACATAGGCTCCGCCGATGCCCGGAGAAAGCTGATCGACATAGGCCTGTGAGCGAGCCGCTGACGTAGTCCCGACCACGGCGCAGGTGCATAGAGCGCAAACTGCTATTGCTTGGTATATTTTCATAATTACTCACTTTCGCATCCTCTCGATCCTCTTATTATTCGAATTCGGAATCAAGAGCGTTTGATCTTCATTTGAAGTATTGCATTTGACTTGCTGCGAGCTCCATGAAAGATACACCATACAAATCAGATCGGCGGAGGAACTGTATGTCTACGGCACCGAAGACATTTAAGAGCGCATTGGTAGGGATTGTTTCAGTGCTGGTTGGTGCATCCGCCGCAATCGGTCAGCAGTCGACAGGACCAATGTTCTCAACACCGGCCTCACGCTCCACGGTCGGTTCGCCGATACTGAATGATCCGACCGAGCAACAAGGTGAGGCGGTAATAGGTGGCCAGCCGAAGGAAAGAGCGAAATCCTCTCAGTCTGGCCATGCCACCCGCACGACCGCTCCAACTGCGACAGCGGAACAGCAGTCAAAAAACAAGAACTGGCAACTACAGTGCATGGAGATCGCCAAGGGACAGAAGCGTTGTCAGGTTATGGGCAGCGTTCTTTCAGCGGATATGAAGCAGGTAATCCTCGTGATGGCGCTGGCGACGGATGGAAAAGCCACAACCACTCAAATTGCAGTTCCGCTTGGAATCGCCCTGAAGCCCGGGATCAAAATCAATGTCGGCGACAAATATAGCACGACCATACCTTTAAGTCGCTGCACATCCCAAGGATGCCTTGCCGAAGGTAATGTGGAACCCGCCCTTCTCGACGCCATGAAAACTGGATCGGAAATGACAGTGGCCGTTGCAACTCCGGACGGCAAGGCCATACCAATCAATCTCTCTCTGGGTGGGTTTCGAGACGTATTCGCTGGCTTGAAGAGCAATGAAGAGCGCAACAATTGAGGCGCATGAGTGAGACGGCGCGTGTCATCAGGATTATCTCCTGGCGATGGTAATTCAACGTCCCCACTCCACATGCTATGAAGCGATTGCCAAGGAGCAAGGTTGAGCACCTTGATGTTACCGATCAAAGAAGAACGTTGCATGCGACCCAATCAGTCGCGCGAGTGATACCAAGCTGGCGGCGGATGAAGCTGCTGGCCTTTTATCGGTAGCAGGATCTGTTCTCCTGCAAGCGACCCCCGCCATCGTTTCCCGTCTTCTGTGATCGCCCATGCCCGCTTGCAGCATCGTCGGATTACTGTGAGCCTCCGTTTGATGGAAGAAATGCCGCTTGAGCGCGGCATCTCCGTATCCTATCAAACGATCCATTGCCGGGCGAAGATGTGCGGCGCGAGTTATGCCGATCGCCTGCATCGTGGCATCGCACTCATGCGCTGACAGGAAGGATGGCTCGATAACCATTCGGAACCGGCCGAAATCGCCTCCGCGGATTTCGGCTTCACCCTCCGGAGTCGGGGTGGAAGGGTGGTCATCTCAACTTCATTTGCTCGACAACGGCAAGTTCAAGAGCTGAACGGTCGTCAGAATATCGCCGAATGTGTCGTCGATCGAGGCCAACGCTGCGCGGTGCAGTGCGGCGTGAGACACGGTTCCACCGTCGGCCATGTCAAGATCACGCGTTGCGCATGCATCGTTTGCGACAATCACTTTGTAACCTAGCGGGACGGCATCGCGCGCAGCGCCCGCGACGCAGGCATGCGTCATCAGGCCGGTGATGACAAGCGTATCAATTCCGGCCTGTTTGAGCAGCTGGTCAAGATCGGTGGTCGCGAACACGCTCACCGATGACTTGCGGACGAGTGAATGATTGGACGCCGGTCGTATATCATGGTGAAACTCGGATGCCGCTGATTCCTCTGCGAATACGGGGCTTCCGGCCGGGGTGATGTGTTGGACATGGTAGACCTTCATGCCGTCCACATCGGCACGGCCGATCAGACGCTTAGCATTGGCCAATGCTTTTTCCCCATCCGGGATCGGCAATTTGCCGCTGAAATACTCATTCTGGAAGTCGATCACCAGCAGCGCAGTTTTAGCTGGATCGAGGCTTTGCGGCGCGCTCGCGCCGGCGATGGTTCTTATGGTCGAATGCTGTGCCATGGAAAAATCCTTTCGCATCGTGTGTTGACGGCGCGAAAATCGCGGACTGGACCGCGTTGCGAAAGTGGCCTGAATGACAGTATATGATGGATTCCGGCCAAGTTTACCTGATTGGGTCTATTGAACCATGCATACCATCGCCGTCCTTGCCTTTGAGGGGATCAGCCCTTTTCATCTGTCGGTGCCCTGCATCGTGTTCGGGGATGACATTCTGAAGCTCACTGCGCCTCGCTATCGGTTGTATATCTGCGGAGAGAAACGGGGCTCTGTTTCTACGATGTCCGGCTTCAACATCGACGTGGAGCACGATCTGGATAGTTTGATGGAAGCGGACACAGTTATCGTGCCCGCCTGGCGCGATGCCGATCAACAGCCGCCGAAAGCCCTGTTGCAGGCGCTGAGAAATGTTCATTCGCGCGGAGGGCGGATAGTCGGGCTGTGTCTCGGCACTTTCGTGCTGGCGGAAGCAGGCCTGCTAGACGGACGTGCGGCAGCCACACATTGGGCTTGGGCGGATGAATTTGAGCGGAGCTACCCGCAGGTCTCGCTGAACCGGAACGCGCTCTATATTGATGACGGCGACATTCTGACCTCGGCCGGGACGGCTGCCGCGATTGATTGCTGCCTGCATATCGTACGCAGCGATCATGGGGCGGAGATCGCCAATCGAATCGCGCGGCGTCTCGTGGTCGCGCCGCATCGTGAAGGGGATCAGGCCCAATACATCGAAAAGCCCTTGCCGGCGTCCGGCGCAGACCAGCTTGGCACAGTAATTGACTGGGCGATCAAGCATCTGGACGAACCGTTGTCCCTGGAGAAGCTTGCAACTCACGCCGGCATGAGTCTGCGCAGCTTCACCCGGCATTTCAGGAGGAAGACCGGCACCACCTTCACACAATGGCTGCTGAGCCAGCGCCTCGCGGCGGCGCAACATCTCCTGGAAACCGGCTCCTGTTCGATTGACCATGTTGCAGAAATGGCGGGGTTCGGCTCGACTGTTTCGTTGCGCCAGCATTTCACGCGAGCCTTCTCCATCTCTCCTTCAAACTATCGCAGGCAATTCAGAAACAAGCTACCTGCGCAATCTGCTGTCGCAGGTACTCCACGCAGGTAGCGAACATCGCCCACTCATAGTTGCGCGGCTCCGATGAGCTTGCCGCTGACGCTCTTCGTCGTCCGTAGCAGCACGCGGCGACGCGCATCTAATCGGGACACCTTGAGTGAAGGTGAGATTGGTGCCGTCACCCGTTTCTTCTGAGACATACTGCGGAAGAGATGATCCTCCCGGAAATGTTGACGATTGCCTCCCCTTGAAAAATGGCCCCCATAGCTCTGCCCCTGCTGCCTTTCGGCTTCTTGAATTTGTCAATCGAGGCGGCCGCCGGATCACCATGCGCTGGCGCAAAGTTACGCCGCACGCAGCACGGTTCGTGGCCACCGATCGGCTTCTCCGATGGTGCCATCGGCTTTCTCCGTTTTCCTATCATTTTCTACTCTGCCATTTCTGCGTGCCATCGCTCTCTGAAGGAATGGAAATGGCAGTTAAGTTTACATCTGATTCGAAAATCCTCATCGTTGGCGGCAGCTCAGGCATGGGTTTGTCGCTCGCAAAGCAATCGCTTGACGCAGGCGCGAAGGTCATCATCATCGGACGGCAGACTGAGAAGCTAAATCACGCCTGGGAGGTACTGGGTCAGTCGGCGAGGCTTTCGACAATGAACATCGATGCGACCCAGGAGACTGACGTCGCTCGGCTATTCGAAGAGGTGGGACAGCTCGATCACATCGTCACAACGGCGGCCGATATCCGTGGTGCCTACGAGCTTCTCCCGGACCTCGATATCAGCGCCGCACTGCGGGCCGTAGAAAGCAAGGTCTTTGCGCCGATCCTGCTCGCCAAATACGGCGCCCCGAAGCTGCGGCCGGGAGGATCCATCACCTTTACATCCGGAATTGCCGCCTATCGGCCCTCGACCCGCGGCACGGTCGTCGCAGCCGTCAACGCTGCTCTTGAAGGTTTGGTGCGAGCGCTGGCGGTCGAACTCGCACCGCTCCGCGTAAATGCGGTTTCTCCAGGTTGGGTGAACACGCCGATCTGGACGTTCGTTGCAGGCGACAGGAAAGCAGAAACGCTCGATGCGATGGCGGGCCGCCTGCCCGTCGGTCGTATTGGGCAAGCGGAGGACATAGCCGATGCCATCACTTTCTTGATGGGCAACGGCTTTACGACAGGCACGGTTCTGCATGTGGACGGAGGTCACCGGCTGATCTGATCAAGGCGGAGTGGTCGGTAACGGCGGCGATGAGCTTTCGCAGCGCGGATGGCTGCACCCGGCGGCGGCGCCAGATTATCGTCAGCGCCGCCGTCTGCGCCATGCCCGGCCAAGGCAATTCGATGACATGCCCCTGCTGCATATCCTCGCAAATCGCCATTCTCGGAACCAGGGCGAGGCCAACCCCTGCCGCTACGAGCTTTGTAATAGCATTGATGCTGCCAACCTCCGCAGCCGGCTTTGGTGGTCGAAAACCCGCTTCTGTGAAAGCGGCATCGAACATGCGGCGATAGACGCAACCCGGCTCCGTCACCACAAAATCAGCTGTCGAAAGGATGGTCAGATCAAAAGGATCATCGACGCTTGCTCGATCAGGGGAGCCGATCAATGATATCGGCTCCTTTGCGACGGTTCGCTTGACTAATCTTTCATCGACATCGCCTTCGTGGAAGCAGAAAGCGATGTCGATTTCTCGACGTTCGAGCTTGTTGATCAGTTCGCCGCTGCTGCCAATCCGAAGCCTGAGGTCAATCTGCGGATGATTTGTCCTAAAGCGCGAAAGCCAAGGCGCGAGCCTGCTGGAGGCTATTGTTTCCAGTGCACCGATTGTCAACGAACCGCCTTCATCCTGCATTGTGGCAGCCACAGCGGCGCGAGCCTCGTCTTCAATAGCGAGCATTTCTTCGGCATAGGGCTTGAGCGCCTCGCCGGCCGGCGTAAGTTCCAAACCGGATTTCGCGCGGATAAAGAGAGACGCGCCCATCTCGACTTCCAGCGTCTGAATTTGGTCGCTCACGCTCGACTGTGACAGATGGATCTCCGCCGCAGCCCGAGTTAGGTTTCGATGTCGCGTGACTGCAAGGAAAGTCTTCAGGAATTTGGGATTCATACCAACAAGCTGTCATTGGCGATAGCCAAGGTCAACCCATATCGCCACTCTGAAAAAGTCACCTGGCGCGGACAATCATCTCGGGACTTGTTCCTGTGACGCACCAGCGCCTCAGATCGACGTCAACAACAGTTCGACCGAAATAGAACAAATTAGATGCAGCTTCGAACGCGCGACCCATCGGGTTTTGCGGGCAGAATAATGTTTGGTCATAAAATACCGAAGCGACTTGAAGGTCTTGCTTGAAGCGTGGCTGTAACCCACCGGCTCCGCCTGATTAGTGCGCCTGTGCTGCTCCATCGGCACTCCATGGCGGCCTGACTACAGATTCGGATTTGCGACGGCCAGCTCCAGGCCACGGTACCCGTCAGCAGCCTAGCCGTTCGATAAGTTCCTTGCGATTTTGGCGCGAGACTGGCGACCGTTCCTCGACATTACGCGCAGCCCCAGTGAAGCCCGGCCCCGGCTTGCTTGTCGAGACCGAGGATGGGAATGAGGTGAACGATGGCAATGCGATGGATCGGCAATAACGTCCCCTCTCATTCTGCCGCTCCACTGCAGAGATCTATCGGAGGCGCAGGCAACAACTTGCGTGGCCTCCTCTTCCTCGGGATCCTCTGCCTTTGTAGCCGCAGTGCTGGTTAACGAGCCATGGCCAATCTAGCTCACGCTTTCGATCGGCGCCCGAGCGCTGCTGATTGAGCGCTCGGGTGCCGTGGTATCATTTCGTTTTGCGCGTTTTTAGGAACGCGGCATGATATTCGTCGGCCATCTTGCGGAGCGAGCGGCCGATGGACGCGTATTCAAACTCGTTGAGATTTGCCAGCGATGCGCGGCCGGAAGGGTGCTGGGTTCCAAAGCCGCGACCGGGAAGCAGAACGATCCCGGTCTCGTCTGCGATCCGGAACAACAGCTCGTTGGCTGAGAACTCTTGTTTGACCCAGGCTGCAAATTCCTTGCCGTAAAGCTGGAGAGAAATGCTCTCGAGGTCGAGAAGCGTATAGTAGTCGACAGAGTTCTCGTTGTCGGGCATCTCGATACCGAGTTCGGTGTAGAGCGCCCGCTGCCTGCGTCGAATAACGCTCTTGAGCGTGGCTTTGTAACTGTCGTGCTCATCCATTAGCGCAAACAGTGAGAACAGGACCATCTGCACCTGTTGCGGCGTTGAAAGCCCGGCGGTGTGGTTCAGCGCGACCGTTCGACTGTCGGCAACCAGGCGGTCGATGAATTTGAGCGCAGAGACATCAGTGACAATCGAAGAGTACCGCTTGTCAAGGGCAGACGTCGCATCGCTTGGCAGCTTCGCTATCGCTCTGTCGAGGACGTTGTCATGGTGCAGGGCAACGGTTCCTAGTCGCCATCCAGTCGCGCCGAAATATTTGGAGTAGGAGTATACGAGGATTGTGTTGTTGGGGCATATCGCGAAGAGCGATTTGAAATCGTCCGCGAAAGTCCCATAGACGTCGTCCGTCAGGATCATCAGGTCGGGACGGTCGTTCTTGACGATATCGGCGATCTTTTGCAGGCTCCGCTCGTCCAGCTTCACGGATGGGGGGTTGCTGGGGTTGATGCAGAAGAAGATTTTAATCGCCGGGTCCTTAAGCTTGTCGAGTTCGGCATCCGGATATTGCCAACCCGCTTCCGGATCGGCATTGATAGCCACTTCCTGAAGAGCGTAGGCATCAAGCTCCGGAATTTCGATGTACGGCGTAAAGACCGGCATACCGATAGCGACCTTGTCGCCTTTCTTCACGAGATGGTTCTTCTTCAAGGTGTCGAAGACGTAGGTCATCGCCGCAGTGCCGCCTTCCGTTGCAAACACATCGATGTCCTTGGCGGAGATATGGCCGCCCACCATTTCCTTCATGAGGTACTGGCGAACGATATTCTCGCTGACACGCAGCATCCGAGGTGGGACGGGGTAATTGCACCCAAGAATGCCTTCGACCATCTCGTGGAGGAAGTCCGAAGCCGATAGTCCGAGCTGGTCGCGAACATAGCTGATGGCACGGCGCAGGAAATCCACGCCTTCCTGATCACGATTGTCGGCGATGAAGCGTTCGAACCGTGCCTCGATCCCGTCGATGCGTGGCAGGCCACCGACGCCCTGCTGCATATAGGAGAATGAGAGTTCCGACTCGGTGGCGGCAAACAATCCAAGCCTGAAAAAGCCACGTCGCGGCAGCGTTGCGAGGAAATTGGGATTGCCGCGTCCGGCATTCAGCATGACCTTGTCGATCTTGGTCGATGCAAGCTTGATGAGCTCGTCCTTCAATTCGAACGGGCTGAGTTTGGCGAACTGACTGTAGTCGGTCATTGCTTTTCTCCGATCTGTTTATACGAAGGCGACGACGAGCGGCCCGAGCAGCGTCAGGAATACATTGGCCAAAGCGTAGGTGATGGCGAAGGATGTGGTCGGAACTGAATTTCCGGCCTTGTCGAGGATTTCCCCGAATGCGGGATTGGCGCTGCGCGACCCGGTCAGCGCACCTGCAAACACCGCGACATTGTCGTAACGCAGGACATATCGGCCTACCAGCATGGTGAGGATCAGTGGCAGGATCGTTACGACAACCCCAGCCGCAAATATCGAAAGCCCGCTTTGCATGATGGTCTGCACGGCCTGCTGACCGGATTGGAGGCCCACGACTGCGACGAAACCTGCAAGACCCAGGTCCCGAAGCAAGGTCGATGCGGCGGTCGGCATATTGCCGAGCGTCATGTTCCGGCTTCGATACCAACCGAACACCAGGCCGGCCATGAGCGCGCCCCCGCCTGAGCCGAGTGTCAGCGGGATCGAGCCGATGCGCACGACGGCGAGCCCGACGAGCAAGCCGATGGCAACACCGAGCCCGTGAAAGACGAAGTCGGTCTTGTCGCTGGGAATAATCGCGGGACCGACACGAGACGCCAGACGTTGCAGATCTTCCTGCACGCCATGAACGGTGACGATATCACCGGCCTTGATGACGGTGTCGTTGGTCAGGTCGAGTTTGCTACCACCGCGCGTGACGGCCAGGACGTAGATCCCATGTCTCAGCTCGCTGCTGGCCGAGATTATCTGAGCGACTGTTCGATCGACGAACTCCTTGCCGCGCACGGCGATATCGCGCGTCGTGACCACCAGCTCCAGTCCTTCGCCGCCGATTACCTCCGAACCCAGAAGGTCTTCCAGCCCAACGACACCGGATCGGCGTCCAACGATGAGGACGAGATCATCGGCTTGGAGTGTTGTGCCGGCCTCGACGCCGATGATCTTGCCATCACGCTTGATGCGTTCGATCGTGACGGCCCCACCGGTAGCGAGTGCTTCCGCTTCTCCGACCGACTTTCCAGCCGCCTTCCCGATCCGGTACACGCGACCGACAAGTTCGGGCAGCGCGGGCGCTTCACCGACGCCGTAGACGTGCGCGCCCTTTAGCATCTCGGCTTCAGCCTTCAGCGCATCGTCGCGAATGCCGCGCTTCATGAACCACGGAAGGATGTTGACGCAGACAATGATCGCTCCAAAGGAGCCAAAAATATATGTGACGGCATATCCGATCGCCACGTTTGCCTGAAGTCGCTGCGCCTCGCCAGCCGCCAGCCCAAGCTTCTCGATCGCCGAGCCGGCGGTGCCGATGATCGCCGACTGGGTAAGACCACCCGCTGCGATACCGGCCGCTATGCCCTTGTCCAGTCCCATTATCTTGGCAAGCACGACGACCGTAGCCAGACCACTTATCGCGAGGACCACTGCCATCACTATTTCGCGAATAGACTGCCTGCCGAGCGATCGGAAGAATTGCGGCCCACTTTCGAAACCCACGGCGTAGATGAAGAGCGCAAACAGGACAGACTTGATCCCGTTGTCAATCTGTACTCCAACTTGGCTGATCAGAACTGCGGCGAGAAGCGACCCCGCGACGCCCCCCAGCTGGAACTTACCGAACTGGAACTTCCCGACCCAGTACCCGAGGGCAAGTGATAAAAACAAGGCGATTTCTGGCGACTGTCGGAAAATCTCAGCTAGGAAGGCCATTTGATTTCCTTCTTAAGGGACTGCCTGTGAAGGCGTCAGCTAACGCAGCGAAACCACAGCTAGGCAAAATTTTTCAATTCTGTCCAGCTGCTATCGCTGCCATTTCGCCACTAGGTTGCCGAGCTTGGTTTATAAATTCCAAAAGTGCCGGGGGAGATGTCGGTACAGTTCCTTGTCTGTGGCAAAGGACTCCTCGCGGCTCTGAGGGCGGAGCCGCAGCGCCGCGGTAGCCAGGGCGACCCTGCTGCCGAATGCGGCACGTTCGATAAAATGGCCGGAAACCTGGAAGTGTGTTCTTCTAGGGCGGGTGCGCGCAGCGCCATCCACGGTCACCTTGAAAACGCCGGGGCTCGAGCGGGGGCAGAATAGCACTACTCCCGGCCATCCTCTCAGTTCGAGCTGGACTCTCGCACACCAATTGGTACGATCAATTTATCGTCACCGATCATCCTATACGCGGTCACGACCGCGGGCACCACGGGGCTCCCGCCTGCAAGGATAGGAGGAGTAAGCATGCCCCTTCCAGATCCCTCAGACATGCCGCAAGATCCGCAACTTCGGGCCCTTCTTCGCCGGTGGGCCAGAAAGCTTGTCGATTCCGATATGGCTGCAGATCGCGTCGTTCGGCGAACGATCAACGTCATCTGCGACAGTCCCGATCTTTTGGACGGCGCCCAAATGAATGAGGCGCTATTTGCCCTCCTGCGTCGATACGCCTTTGACGAAAATGACTTGGCGTCGAGCCAGCAGACTACGGGTGCAATAGCGGGTGTGGGCCGCGTTTGGACATCACCTAAAGAGGATATTGACCCCAAGTAACGCTATCGATGATTGTCATCGTGCACCTCGCCTGGAACGCTTGGCGGAAACGGTCCCAAGAAGAGCTGCTTTCCGTTTATGGCCCTTGGCACTTTTCCCCGTCTCAACCAATCGTCAGGAGCGGCCGCATTTTTGCCTTCGCTTGACGTCACTGCACGATCAGGCACAGTGAAGGCAGGACCCAGGATTGGACGATATATGACCAGAGAACGCTTCTCCGAATGCCTTCTGCACATCCGTTGGACGCCGATCAATCTCGCGAGCGCATTGCAATGCGATCTGTCGTGGGTGGAAGCGCTGGAAGCAGGGAATGTCGAAGTGCCGGCCGGATTGGCGGCGTGGCTCGAAACACTCGCGCAATGCCATGAGGCCGCCGGCGTGCCGACCGCCTACCGCGGACGGGGTCACGATTGATGCCAAGGCGGGCTTGAGTAGAGAATAATGAAACTATGCCGTCGGCAATCGCCGGCATTTTCAACGCGGCATAACGTGTGACTGCGCACGGAAGTTTCCACTAGGAAACACCACGAGATGTGACCACGATGCCGGTTGATTGGCATCGTGTGCTTTCGCGATCAGCTGCGCGAACCTACGCTCCGCAGCAGCAGACGAACTCGACAACACAACCGTTGCCTCCGCTGACGCCGACCTTGCAATTTCTAGTCTTTTGCTATGTTGTTGGAACACAAGCGCGGCATCCTCACGCTTAGCGTCAATCGTCATAAGTCGTGAACGACACGACACAGGCAGCACATGCAGAAGACCAACCATCAGCCGGAGCGAATATATATATGGATCTGAAACGCATTAATTATCTCGCAGCGGCGGCTTTTACAGTGCTTATTGCCCATACAGGGTCGGCCTTTGCAGCGTCAAAGTGCAAATTCGGTGACGTTCAAAGAGACAAGATCGTCAACGGCATGAGTTACGAACAGGCGGTAAGAATTTTAGGCTGCAAGGAAAAGCGCAACGGATCGGGAGAATATACGGAGTATGATTGGAAATCCGCCGTGCCGCGTCGCGCCAGCGATAGCCCGCTGACCTATCCGGGAATATCGGCAGGTGTCAGGGACGGCAAGTTGTTCATGGTCACCCGCTACTGAACCGGCAATATTGAAACTGGTGCTCCTTAAGCCGGAGTCTTTGTCTGGGCTGCCCCCCTTTTGTGCGCCAGCGCCACGGAGCACTCAAAAAACTTGCAGCATTCCACGATCCCGTGCGGAGCACCGTCAATATTTTCAGATGGCTGTCGAGCATCGCCTCTACAAGCTTCCGGCCGGTAAGCGTGACCGAAGAAACTGCTCCAGAAACCATTGCTGCATTGCCGGGGACACGGCCATGTCTCTGCCGAGGAAAAGCGGGAGGCTTCCAGCCATGAACACCGGGCGGTCCTTCTTGAGTGCCTTGATGAAACTCTCGCTCTTCGCAAGGTCTCCCGGTCCTAGAGCGACACGACTGGTGAGGAGAATACGGGAGACGCGTCCGGCCCCATAAGGTGATATGTAGCGGGTGATCTCGCCACGGCCCATGGAATATCCGACAAGCGTGACGTTGCGCAGATCAAGCCCGTCCATAGCGGCGGCGAGATCCGCTGCCAGCGTATCGCAGTCATAGGCTTCGCCGAGATCGGCCGATCGACTGTGGCGATCATAGACGACGCACCGAAATCCCCGTTCGGTCAGTTGGACAAGCTGTTATTCCCAAATATCCGAATTCAACGCCCAGGAGGGCAAAACATCACGGGCCTGCCCTCGCCCCAATCACGATAGAACAACTTCGCGTCGTCACGCGCCTCGATCCAGGGGGCGGAATCTCTTGGCCGCCCCGCATTGCCGGATTGCGCATCTGCTGGCCGTCCCGTTGCGACGATCGCCGCCCCAACCGAGTTCATCATAACTGCTTTTATTGCCGCGATTTGAGGCAGCAGTTTTGCCGTCGACGAAAATACGTCCGACGATGGACGCCCCACCTGACGCCTCAGGATTTATGATGCACCATTACGCTCCGAACGACACATCTGGCTTCTCCCCCAAACGCGCAAATTACCTGCGGGGTTGTAGCAGCGCGAGCACGAGGGTCGAGACGGCAAGCGCGGCGGTAAGAGCCAAGGGTCCCCTGGCACCATAAGTGTCTACGGAATAGCCGCCGACGACTGCACCGATGGTGATGGCGACCTGGAAGGAGACGACCATCAGGCTGCCCGCTGCTTCCAAGGCATCGGTCGCGGCACGGGATAGGTTGGTTGGCAGCACAACGGGCGCCATGCCGAAGGCAAAGCCCCAAAGCGTTGCGAAACCGAAGGCAACGCCGATATGGGCGCCCCACAGAACCAGGGCAAGTGCGGCAAGCGCCATCAATGCGGCCGTCACGGCAAGGGCCAAGTGAATATTGGCGTCGGCCATACGACCGCCGGCGATGTTGCCGATGACCGCGGCGATGCCAAATCCGGCGAGTGCCAGCGCAATCGGGCCAGTCGTCAGGAGCGTCACATGTTCGAGGAAGGGACGGACATAAACCGAGCCGGCAAAATGCCCCGTCATCAACAGGAGGATAGCAAGCATGCCGAGTTGGACTCCACGCCGCCGCGTTAGGTTGAAGACATCGGCAAGGCTGTTGCTTGTCGTTGCAGGCAAAGTCGGCAGGCTGAGCAACTGTAATAGCATGGCGATCGCTGCCAGCCCCGCTGTAATGCCCATGGCGCTGCGCCAGCCTAACCAGTCGCTGATCAAGGCGCCCATCGACGGTGCGGCGATAGTGGCGAGTGACACGCCGAGGGTGACGATAGCCATGCCTCGACCCGTTGCGTTGGCGCCCACCAGCCTCGCGACGACCGCAACCGAAAGTGCCCAGAAAGCGCTGATGGCGATACCCAACCCCGCCCGGGCTAACAACAAGACCCAGAAGTCGGTCGCTACAGTCGCCAGGATATTGGAGCCGATCGCCAAGGCGCTGAGGCCAACCAGCACCGTTTTGCGATTCAATCGGCCGATGAGAACATTGCTCAATAGGGCCGTCACGGCGCCGACGGACGCGGTGGCGGTGACGACCTGCCCGGCGGTTCCCTCGGTGATGCCGAGATCGCGCGCCATCGGTGTCAACAGCCCTGCCGGCAAGAATTCGGCCGACACCAGTGCAAAGCTGGTCGCCGCTAGCGAAAGAACCGCGAACCAGGTGGCCGCGCTCCACGCGACCGGTGCGGCGACATCAAGGTCTTCGACCGCGCCATCAAGTTGTACTGCTGTATCCGTCATTGAAGATCTCCAAGGTTTGGACATCTTCATAGATCAATCCGTCCGGATGAAATGTATCCTATAATCCGAAATTCATGTCCATTCGTCCTGAAATGGTGCGGCGCACAACACCTGGCGAGACGCTGGTGATGCGCTTGAACGCGCGTGCGAAGGACGCTTCGGATTCGTAACCCAAGCGGGCTGCGACCTCGGCAACCGACATGCCGTTTTGACCCAGCAACTCGCGGGCAAGCTGCATGCGAAGACCGGCAAGATAGCGTGCCGGACCTTCCCCCAACATAGCGCTGAAGCGCTCTGCAAAAATCGAGCGCGATTGACCCGCCAAGCTGGCGAGGCTTTCAAGGGTCCAATTGTAGCCGGGGTCCCGGTGCATGGCTGCAAGGACGCGGCCGATGTGAGGGTCACGGATGGCGGCGAGCCACCCGGTGGTCGAGGCCCCCGTACAATGAACCCAACAGCGGATGAGCCGGGCAGTCAGAAGATCCGCCATACGCGACAGGATGGTGGCGCTACCCATTTGCGGCTGCGCGGCCTCTGCCGTCATCGCCGCCAGCAAGGGACCGACGATTGGGTCATGCCCGGCCACGTCGCAGCCCTTGATGATCGGTGGCATCAGCATGATCAGGGGGTGTAGCGCACAGGCCCCCAGGGCCATGGAACCGCAGAAAAGCGTGCTTGCTGCGCCAGTTCCTTCCCGCACCACTTCGCAGACGTTGCTACCGAGGTTCGTCACATGGCAGCCTTCGAGCGAATCCCCCACCACGTCTGGCGCGCTGGCGAGCCGATGGGCGGTGCCCTGCGGAAGCAACACCAGATCGCCATCGCGCAACTCCTGCCAGCCCTCGGCCTCGGTATAGATCCAGCATGGGCCTTGGCTGACAAAGTGAAAACGAAGAAACGCTTGCTGCGGAAAGGCGATGCTCCACGGATGTCGGAGCTCGCAGCGACCATAGTTGACGCCGCTTAGGCGAAAGTCCTGTAGAACCTCGCTGAGCGCATCCATCGGAATGTTTGTACGTGACGATGCTTCGGATGAATTGATGGGCATTTTGCCAATATATATGCCGAACGTCCGGCGAGCAAGTAGAGGCAATCGCTTTGGTACTACCGCCTTGTTACTGCCCCGTATGAAGCTCGTCGTTTTCCGTTTCAAGGTGAAACAAACCAGACGCATTTCGCCACCAACACCCTCTGGCTTCTCTTCGGTGAGATTTGTCAGATCCTCGCCATCGAACAATAGTCGTACGGATGCGATGTCTTCCCCGATCTAAAAGATCGGCCGGGACAACGACGGACGGCTTTTGCAACTACTGGACGGCCCTGATAGGGAAACTCTATCATTGGCGGTCTCTCTGTGGACCCCGATGCCCGCTAAGCATAGAAGGCAGATACATGGCACATGAAATCCGAACCCTTCCCCTTGCCGAAGTGCCGTTGGAAGACGTCTGCCAGACGCTGAACATGGCTTATGCCGGCTACATCGTTCCGATAAACTTCGATCCCCCGGCACTGGGCCGCCGGATACGGGCCGAAAATATTTGCCTGTCTTCAAGTCAGCTCTTGCTACTGGAAGGGCAAGGGCCTGCCGGCATCATGCTGATTGCGCGAAGAGGGCGCGTCAGCCGAATTGCCGCGCTCGGTGTTGTCCCCAATTGGCGAGGCGCCGGCATTGGCAGGCGTGCGGTGGAATTGGCAATTGACGATGCTGTTGCCCACGGCGACGATCGCCAGATTCTCGAAGTCATCGAAACGAACGATGCGGCAATTTCGACATATACTAAAGCGGGTTTCGTGCCAGTGCGGCGGCTGGTGGGCTACACCCATGTGCCCGCTCCTTCGGGGGAAGAGATTGTACCCTGTTCACCGGGGGAAATCTTGCCCCTGCTAGAGCGCGCCTACCCGTTCGACGCAAGTTGGCAAACGTCTCCACACTGTTTCGTCGGAGCAACCGCCCCCATTGAGACCTTTCGAACACTGGACGGCAGTGCTGCAGCCCTTGCGGACGGATCCGGCGGAGTTGCTCGTCTGCTCGCCTTTGCAGTCGAGCCAGCTTTGCGGCGGAAAGGCATCGGTCGCCGCTTCATCCAAGGGCTGCTCGGTCGATATCCGGACAAATCCTGGTCCATCCCGGCGACCTTGCCGGAGTTTCAAGCAGCCGCTTTCCTGACGGCGACAGGATGGACGAAATCGTCAATCACCCAATTGGAGATGGGGCTGGTTCCTATCGCATCGTAGGACAGCTTCGGGCGTCGAGGGTCTTGCCATCGGCTTATTCATAGACGAGACGCGTTCGATACGATGCATGGATCGAGAGGATATCGCCGGGCGCAAATCCGCATGGCATCGCCAGGGCAGGTCGATCGTTGTCATCTTGCCGTCGCCTAGAGCATGTTATTGGCACTGAAATATCCGGCTAACAATTCTTGGGGTCCTCTTCATGCAGTTCGTGCGTACGTTCGAGCTCTATCCGTTTCTCGACACCACGCTCAGTCTTGCCGCTGCCTTTGTCCTTGGCACGTTGATAGGAGCTGAGCGTCAGTACCGTCAGCGCACGGCGGGCCTGCGCACGAATGTGCTTGTGGCAGTCGGCGCCGCGGCCTTTGTCGATCTGGCGCAGCGTATCGCCGGCACAACCGAAGCGGTCCGTGTGATTTCCTATGTCGTTTCGGGAATTGGCTTTCTCGGCGCCGGCGTGATCATGAAGGAGGGCATGAATGTCCGAGGCCTCAATACCGCAGCAACCTTGTGGTGCTCGGCAGCGGTGGGAGCTTGCGCGGGGACGGATATGATTGCCGAAGCTGCGTTGCTGACGGTCTTCGTGCTGGCCGGAAACACACTGCTGCGCCCCCTGGTCAACCTCATCAACCGTATTCCGATCAATGAACAGGCGGCCGAAGCAACCTATGAAGTCAAGGTCATGACCAGTCGCGAGGCGATGCCGGAGATGCGGGATCTTCTGATCGAGCGACTGGAGGAAGCCGATTATCCGGTCGGTGATATCGAGATCAGCGATCGAGGCGCAGATAGTGTCGAAATCATCGCCACCCTTGTCAGCACCGCGGTCGATCCGGAGGAGATTGATGCCGTCACTTCCTACATGGAAAACCAACGCGATATTGCCAGCGCGACCTGGGAGGGAAGCACGAAGGATTGAAGATCGCCTCGGCACCGGCGTGATCAACGCAGCTCCAGCACCGGGTGCACAGCGCTAGCATGATAATGCTTGCTGGCGCGGAAAATCGATGGCGGTCTGTTTCGCAAGTGGCGCCGCGCCGATACGAGGTTTCAGCCTTCGAGAATTGGTTGACCGACCGAAGGGTCGCGGGCTCAACTGCCTGGCTGGAACGCCAGGCGCAGACCCCATTCAATACCAGGCCCAACCGAGGTGACATGGTCCTTGTCGGGGATGATCGTGAATTTCGTCTTCAGGCCCTCGTAGTGCCTTGATGTGAGAAGCCGCTCGAAGGACTTCGCGTCCTCAACCATGTCCTTGGTGAAGCCATGGCGGTCGGCCTCATATCGGCGGATTTCCTTCCCGCCGACATAGAGGAAGACGTTTGCCGGGAGGCTCTGATGTCCGGCGGCGAACTGCTTTTCGATTTCCAAGATTGCGCGCGAACCATACCACAGCGACGGGCTGCCGATGATGTAGGTTTGGAACATGGCGGGGTCGCGCAGAAGGATGGTCGCCGCAAGGAGGCCGCCATAGGAGTGACCCCAAAATATCCGCCTCGCCGGATCGGTATGATAGTGCGCATCGACGAACGGAATGACAACGTCCTTGAGGTAGGCCTGATAGGCAGCCGATCCGCCATAGACATGGGCCGTCGAGGGTTGGGCTGTCGGCGTGTAATCACGGCGGCGGCTATCCTCGAGCGATTCGCCATCCGCATAGCCAAGGCCAATGACGACAAGGTCCCTTTTGTCGGCCTCGGTCAGGTCACGGATTTCACAGATGTGACGCGGAAACGCACGGCCGCCGTCTGCCAGGAACAGCACCGGATGCAGGACGGGGCTTGCGGGATCAAATCCCTGTGGGAGGCTGACGAACAATTGGTATCCGCGCCCCGAGACCGGATCGGGCAGCGGGACAGCATCGGTCTTTGCACCGCACTGCTTCGCCTCCGGCATTGCCACCGCGCTCAGCGGCACAAGGAGCAGAAGGAAAAGTGCTGCAACGACAATGCCAAGAGCGGATGGGATACCGCCTGGATTTCCCGCATGAGCATTGTCTCGGTGGTCGTGGGGCATGCGATCCGTTCCGCCTGTCTGATGTTCTCGACGGCCATTTGCCCATTGCCTTCAAGACTGGCTCAAGGTGGTCTCCGTCCGTCTGCCTTCAAAGCGAAGACAGACCCGAAATGCAAGACCTTGACGCCATCATTATCATTCGCCACCACCTGCCCGGCGGCAAGCGATACGGCATGGCATCGGCCTCGACCGCGCTGGCTTCTCTTTGCCGAGCCAGGCGACCTGGTCGAAAAGGGTCCGCCGGATGAGATAATCGCGTAAGGCACTTCACTTGAACAAGGAAGACGCTATGCCCGACGTCTTAGCACGTGGAGGTCAGTGCTCCGATATTCATGCGTTAGCTGGAAATTCGCCAACTGCACGTCCATTTCGGCGGCTTCCCCAGCGAGCCGGTGGATCGCCGCTGTCGTCTCCTCCACCATCGTCGCATTTTGCTGGGTCATCACATCCAGCTCGGACACAGCCACGTTGATTTGTCGCAACGTGTCAGCCTCTTCGCTGGTCGCCTGCATTATCTCGCTGATCCGACCGTTGATCGCCTCGACGTGGCCGCCGATACCGGTCAGCGCGGCGCCGGCGCGCTCGACGAGCGATACGCCCGTTTCAACCTCATGCGTGGACTTTTGCAGCAAGCTCGAAATCTCCTTGGCTGCGCCAGAGGAGCGCTGTGCCAATTCACGGACCTCCATCGCAACAACGGCAAATCCCTTGCCGGCTTCACCGGCGCGGGCTGCCTCTACGCCGGCGTTGAGCGCGAGAAGGTTCGTTTGGAAGGCAATCGAGTCGATCACGGCGATGATGGAGTTAATCTGGCGTGAGGAAGCCTGGATCGCTTCCATCGCTGCGATCGTCTCCTCCATGATCTGGCCGGAGGCAACGGTTTCCCGCTTGGCGTCGCGGGCAATGCGTTCGGCCTGCTCTGCGCGCTCGATCTGAATTCGGACCGACTGGGTGATCGCGTCGATCGCGGTGGCGGTCTCGGAAATCGAGGCAGCCTGCCGTTCGGTGCGTTCGGCAAGTTCGTCGGCACCAGTGCGCATCTCTTCCGAGCCGGCACGCATCGCCGTTGAGTTTCCTCCGATTGCCGTCATCGTTTCGCGAAGCGCCGTCAACGCATTGTTGAAATTTATGCGCAGTCCTTCCAGTTCGGCGGGGAAGCGGGTCTCAACCTGATAAGCAAGGTTGCCATTGGCCAGTTGGTGCAGACCATCGTCGATCAATCGAACGACCTCCTGCAGTGTCTCAGCCTCGGCTTCACGCTCGGCCATATGTTTCTGACGATCCTGCTCGGCAAGAACACGCATTTCGCTGCTGGCAGCTTCCAGCTCACGGCTATCGATGAGCGATTGTTTGAACCGTGCGAGCGCCTTCGCCATCGTGCCGATTTCGTCACCACGAGTTTGGCTGCCGATCTCGACGTCCAGATTGCCGTCGGCAACATCCCGGGTGACGCGCGCAAGGCGGGCAAGCGGAGAAAACAGCGGCTTGGTGATCACCCAGGTCGCCGCGGCCATGACAGCGAGAACGCCAAGGGCGATCATCGTCAGCAAGGTTGCGATTTCGAGAGAACCGGCATTCAATTCGCTGAGACGCACACTTTCGACGATGAGCAAGCGCGAGTTCTTATAATCGATGCCGCGGACATAGGCCCGCGCCGAACCATCGGCGCGCTCGAAGTCGCTGACTGTCATGGCTTTTGCCGAAAACGCGCCCTTGATGAATGTGAAAGGCGTGGCATCGAGCATTGCGAGTTGACCGCTCGCATTCACGCCAATCGCCGAGCCGTCCTCCGAGATGATCGCCGCTTGCGCCGTGCTGCCTGCGACAATGCCCTTGGTGAGGATGCTTCCGATGATATCGTCACGCACCTTAAAGAGGATAATGCCTTTCGCGGCGCCAAGCCTGACGATCGGCACGGCGTAGAAAATTGCCGACTTGCCGTTTCTGGAATCGATGCGAAGCCCAGAAAAGCCCGTTGGCGCAGAATTGTCGGTCGCCTTGGCGGTGTTATCGATGGCCCTTGCAAAGGCGAGGCCGGCGCCCGTCGACTTCCATGCATCGGTCTTCAGATTTTCGGCAAAATCGTCATTCTTCCTATAGGAATAGAGGACGTTGCCATCGAGATCTGCAATCAACAGGTCGCTGAAGGCGGTATTTTCAAGGTCGCGGGCAACCTCGCTCTGCGTCGTCTCATGGTTGGAATAATAGAAGCCGCTTGGTCCTTCCGGCTTCATCAGCTTTTCGCGCTGGTCTGCCGGGTTCGGATTGTCGGTGATGAACACCTTCTTCAACTCGGCACTGGCGCCGCCGTTCGTCTTGCCGATGGAATTCCAGCCGCTTTTGAGCTTTGTGATCGACATTTGTATCGCTTCGATACGCGCAATCGAATTGGCCTGGTTTTCCAGCTGGTCCAACTGGTTCTGCAACATGTCGCCGCGGAAGATGAGAACACTCTCTGTGGCCTTGAGTGCTTGTTCGCCGGAAATGCGGCTACTGGCGAAATAGGCTAGAACATTGATCACCGCAATTGACAATGCGGTCAGCAAAATGAACGTGGCAATGACCTTGAAGGACAGGGAATTGAATCTCTGCATCATGAACGGTGTTCCCCCCGGAACAATCATATCGGCGTGACGCAGAACGCCCGGCCGGCAGACTTTTAATTGAAACGTTCGAGCCTTGCCTTTTCTGGAAGGCGGCTCACATGCAATCGCGCGCTTGAAACTCGTCCATGAAGGTTAAATTGCGGTAAAATAGCTTTGCCGATGTAAAAGAGGTTCTTGTTGATTTGTCGCGCTGCTTTGAATTGGCACAACAATACTTGCTAGCGGCGACTGTTTCCGACGCGATAGAAAATGATCTTGAGCTGAACCCTCGCGCTGGACCACCCTTGGTTCGAGTATTCGTGATGGTCCAGAAACCTGCAGCGGTTCAAACCCAGCATGCACTCTGATCGACATTGGGTGAAAATCCCGTGGCGGGCCACTTGAGGGCAATACACTATCCGTGATCCGTCCGAGCCGGGAACATCTGCCACGACTTGGCGGGCGCGACATTTTCCGGCCGCCTAGAGAAAGGCCATCAACGCAGTCGCAAGGATCGTGCTGCCCATGAGGACATTGATTGCCCTCTCTATCGTCGGCTTGAGGTTGACTCTACCAAGGACGACGCCGGCCCACAGCCATGCAAGGTCGACAACGACCATGACGACAACGCAGAGGATCCATTTGATCGACATGTCCGCAACCGCGTCGAGCCGGACGATCGAGTAGGACGCCATCAGCGACGCAAAGGCGATATATGCCTTTGGGTTCGTGACACCAAGGAACGCACCGCCGGCCACTGTCGAGGCGAAGTTCGGTCGAGATCCCGCCTCGCTCCCGCCAACCGGCGCAAAGGCGATCTTGTAGGAGAGATAAAGCAGATAGATCGTTGCGATGAACATCATCGCTTTTGTAGCGCCCGGAATTGCGGCGAATAGCGAAAAGAGGCCGGCGGCGCTGGCACCTGCGGCAACTGCAAGGCCAATCTGCAGGCCGCCGTAAAATCGCAACCCCTGAAGAAATCCCTGGTCCTTGCCGACGGCAATAAGCGCCGCAATGGCAGGACCTGGCGACCCCAGCAGAAGCACCGCGGCAAGCGAAAAGAGAGACAAGTTCACGAGGTCAATTGTCACGATATTTTCCACATAAAGGATTGCTTATATCTTTATATAAATCTGGCTCTCTCGCGTCAAGCGACAGAGCCAGTAAAGAACGCCCGGAGCAAATCGCATTCAGCAGCAGCAAAACCTATCAGGCACCGATTGCTGCCAGCGACGGAGAAAATCGGACGCAGACGGGCGCAGGACCTGGGTTTAAGCCAATCCGCATTCTAAAAACGCCTGTATCTCGGCAATCGCATCGGCAGGACCATCGCCACCCTGTGGCAGTCCTGTCGATACTTGGCCTCACGTCCTTCCGGATGGCTGAACGCATGTTGGCCGGCATTGAGAGTTCATATGATGTACAAGCGCATGAGCGCTTCGGTTTCCACTCAGCGCGAGCCCTCAAAGAGCTATTCGAGGCAAGCGCCGCCTGAAATACGTTCAGCCTACGGCGCTTTCCATGCTTCAATGAGATCTCCGATGGAACACTAAGCCAATTGCGGATCTAGAAACGCGACGACTTCTTCGCCGAATGCTTGCGCAAACTCGATATTGGAGAAGTGCACGGACGGAAAGGTTTTCAGTTTCGCCCCGGGGATGGTGTTGGCGATCGCTTCACCCATGGCATGAGAGGTCACGGTGTCGAACTCCCCGGCGATTACCAGCGTCGGGCTTTGGATAAGCGCGCTCGTGCGCCGCATATCTGCGTCACGCACGGCGGCAAACAGGCCTGCAAGGCCCTGGCGCGATGTACTCAACAGGACGTCTCGGAACTGCTGAACGATGGGTCCGTTCGCCACGATCATCGCTTTCGGGAACCAGTTGCCGAGAAAAGTCTCGGCAGTTTCCTTCATGTCCGACGCAGCCAGCGTTGCCGCTATCGACCGGTCGAAATTCTCGGCCGGGCCGAGATAGGACGACGTGTTGCTCAGGATGAGACGGTCGATGCGTTCAGGCGCGTGGATGGCAAGCCACTGGCCAACCCAGCCACCCAGGGACAGGCCGAGGAAATGCGCCCGCTCGATCCCGAGCCAGTCCATCAGTTCCAGCACGTCGCGGCCAAGCCGCCCGTCGGAATAGGCACCAGCCGGAACACCAGAGCCGCCATGGCCGCGGAAATCATAGCGTATAACCCGAAAATGCGTGGCCAATGTCGGGATCTGGAGATCCCACATGTGCAAGTTGGTGGCAATGGAGTTCGAAAGGATAAGTGCCGGCCGGTTTTCCGGGCCATCGATCCTGTAAGCAATCCTGACGCCATCGCCTGTGGTGAAGAACGACAGAGCGGCCGCTTCTTCATCGTTGACCGTGGCGGGCTGGGTGGAACTGTTCTTCATAATATGCACCTTCACTTGCTGTTGGCGCTTTCCGTTTGCTGGCCAGAAGCTCTGGTGAAACGGGCGCGTTTATCGAAGACAGTGCGAAGCTAGTTCGGTGCTACTTCAAAAAAAATTGCAAAGATTCGAAAAACATTGTAATTAGAATGCACAATGCAGCCCTTCACGCTCCAGGAAATCCAGTGTCTCGATGCGGTGGCCCGCGAAGGCGGTTTCCAGGCCGCGGCCTTGGCGCTGAACCGGTCGCATACAGCCGTCTTTGCAGCGATCGCCAAGCTCGAGGCAACCCTAGGGGTGGCACTCCTCGATCGCAGCGGCTACCGGGTCGGCCTCACCGAGGCGGGCCGCTCCTTTCATCGCAAGGCGCAGGCCCTGCTTGGTGAAATGGAGGTCTTGCGGCTGCATGCGCACCAGCTCTCGATGGGCGAGGAAACACATCTGCGTGTCATCCTCGGCGACACATGTCCGCTGCATGGCGGGCTGCAATTGTTGGGCGGTTTCTTTGCTCGCTACCCGAACACGCGGCTCGATCTGCATTTCGAGACGATTGGAGGTCCAGCCGAGCGGCTCCTCCTCGATGAGGCCGATCTGATCCTCCATTGGATCGACAAGTCCGACCCACGCTTCGAATGGATCGATCTCGGCACGATTTCCTTCGTACCGGTCGTCGCCCCGGATTTTCTGCCCTTTGCGCCCTCCCCCCTGATTACCCCCGAACAGATGCGCGGGCTGACGCAGTGCATCATTCGCGACACGGCAAGGGATACTCCGAAAGCCAATTTCTACGTGGTGGAAGGCGCACCGCAATGCACGGTCGCCGATCACGCGATGAAGAAGGAGATTGTCCTTCGCGGCATGGGCTGGGGACACTTGCCCCACTTCATGATTGAAGAGGAGCTGCGCGAAGGGCGACTGCTCTCCATCGCTGGACAACATTTCCCAGGCACGGATATCGCGCTCGTCGCTGCCCGCCGCCGCGACCGACCGCATGGACCCGTCGCCACCAGTCTTTGGGACTACATTACCGGGCATCCCGCGATTGGCGGATAGGGTGCCGTTCTTTGGAGTGAGCCCGAGGACTTCGCAATTAGACGCGCATGCGCGGCCTCGTTTCGGCAGGCAGGCTGCCGCCATGCCCGCGGCCTCGAAGGCTCGGATTGCCACAACCAAGCTAGTATGACGCCATCATCAGCTTGAACCAGTCGCCGCCTGCAGACGCGACGGCCGCCTTGCCGCGCTCCCCCGCAAGCTGTCGAATGCCAGATAGATGACCGGTGTGGTAAACAATGTCAGCGCCTGTGAGACGACCAGACCGCCAACGATTGCGATGCCGAGCGGAACGCGCAATTCGGATCCTGGCCCGGTTCCCAGTGCCAGCGGCACCGCTCCGAACAGCGCGGCAAGCGTCGTCATCATGATGGGCCGGAAACGCAGCATGCAAGCCTGGCGTATGGCGTCATATGGCGCAAGCTTCTGCGTGCGCTCAGCGACGAGCGCAAAATCAATCATCATGATCGCGTTCTTCTTGACGATGCCGATCAACAGAATAATGCCGATCATCCCCATGATTGACAGGTCCAGATTGGCCAGTTTGAGCGCCAACAATGCTCCAAGCCCTGCGGATGGCAATGTCGAGATAATCGTCAAGGGATGAACGGCACTCTCATAGAGAACCCCAAGCACGATATAGACAGCAACGATAGCGGCGAGAATGAGCCATGGCTGGGTCTTCAGCGAGTCCTGGAACGCCTGCGCCGTTCCCTGGAAGGTTCCAATGACAGTGGCCGGCATGCCTGCGCTGGTCTCCGCCGCCTTGATGGCGGTCACAGCGTCGCTAAGGGCACTGCCCGGTCTCAGATTAAAGGAAATCGTCGTCGCCGGAATGGATCCCTGATGGTTTATGGATACCGGCAAGACACCTGTCTTCAACGATCCAAGCATGCTGAGCGGAATAAGCTTGCCGGTGGTCGAGGACTTGACATAGAGGTGTGACAACGCCTCGGACGACAGGGCAAACTGTGGCGCGAGTTCCATGACCACGTGATATTGGCTGACCTGCGTGTACATCGTCGCGATCTGCCGCTGCCCGAAGGCATCGTAAAGTGTCTGGTCGATTTGCGAAACACTCACCCCCAGCCGGGATGCCGTCGAGCGATCGATATGGAGCGTGAGGCTGGTTGCAGCCTTCTGCTTGTCGGAAATCACATCCTGCAGCTCTGGGAGGCCCTTCAGAACCTTGGTCATGTTCCCAGCCCATTTGTCGAGCTCGGCCGTATCGGGATCCTGGAGAGTATATTGATATTGCGACGCGGAAGACCGGCCACCAATCTGGACGTCCTGGCGAATCTGCAGGCCGACCGTCAACCCCTCCATGCCAGCTGTCGCCGTTCTCAGACGCGCCAGCACGGCCGACGCCGGGCTTCGCGTCCCGATAGGTTTCAGATTGATCTGAAGCTGACCGACGCTGGCCGACGGACTTGGGTTGATCCAATAGGCGACGTTGTCGACGGCCTGATCGTCCATGACGATATGCGCAAGTGCCTGCATCTTGATCGACATGTCTGCAAAGGAAATGTCGGTCGCAGCCTGCGCTTGCCCTTGAACCCATCCGGTATCCTGTTGCGGGATAAAGCCTTTCTGTATGGAAACGTAGAGCCAGCCGGTTACCGCCATCGTGGCAATTGCAACGATAAGAATGGCGAAGCGGTTGCGAAGGACGACATCGAGCATCCTTCCATATCCCGTCGTGCAGGTCTCGAAAAATGCCTCCGACCAGCGGAAAACCGCACCACGCGGCCTGTCGTGATCATGCTTGATCAACCAGGCGCACATCATCGGTGTGACTGTCAGTGAGACCAGCCCCGATATCATGATTGCCACGCTGATCGTCACCGCAAACTCACGAAAGAGCCGGCCGACGATCCCGCTCATCAGCAGAATCGGAATGAAAACGGCAACCAGCGAGACGGTCATGGAAACGATGGTGAAGCCCACCTCTCGCGACCCTTCGACAGCGGCTTCGAGGGTTGGCTTGCCCTCCTCGACGTGACGCATCACGTTCTCGATGACAACGATAGCATCATCGACGACAAATCCGACAGCGATGGTCAGGCCCATGAGCGAGAGATTGTCGAGGCTGTAGCCGGCGATATACATGATGGCGAATGTGCCGATCAGCGACAGCGGAATGGTCGCAGCCGGAATGATCGTCGCCCAAAGGTTCCGCAAGAAGCTGAAGATCACCAAGACGACCAGACCGATAGTAATGAGGATGGTGATCTTCACGTCGTTGACCGAGGATCGGATCATTCCCGACCTGTCGGCGACGATCGACAGCTTGATCCCTGCAGGCAGTCCCGCCTCCATTTGCGGCAGCGTCGCCTTGATACCATCGATCGTGTCGAGCACGTTCGAGCCGGCCATCTTGTGCACGTCCAGCATGACCGAGCGATTGTCCTGAAGCCAGGCGGCCTGATTGACGTCTTCCGGCGCCGATATGACGGTACCGAGATCTTGCGCACGAATGGGTGAACCGTTCTTGTAGGCGATGACCATCGAGCGAAAGGCCGGAACGTCCATGATCTGGTCGGTCGCATCGAGAACGGTGGTGCGTCCGTTGCCGGCGAGCTGTCCCTTGGGTTGATTGACCGTTTGGGCACCGACCGTGCTGCGAATATCTTCCAGCGTCAGACCGCGCGCGGCAATCTTGTCCGGGTCCAGCTGAATTCGGATCGCCGGCCGCTGAGGTCCGTGATAGTCGACGAGCCCTACGCCGTTCATCTGGGACACCTGCTGCGCGATGATGTCTTCGGCATAATGATCGAGTTCGGTGGTCGGAATCCGATCGGAGGTAAGCGCCAGGGTCAGGATCGTCGCCTCCGCCGGATTGCTCTTGTGGAAATCGGGAGCGGCCGGGAGATCCTTGGGCAATTGACCGCTGGCGGCGCTGATGGCGGCCTGAACATCCTGAGCGGCGGCATTGATGTCCCTGGTGAGATCGAATTGCAATGTGATCGACGTTCGCCCTGACGAGCTCGTCGACGTCATCTGCGACACGCCCGAGATGGTCGAGAGCTGGTTTTCGAGAGGAGTCGCAACCGATGTTGCCATAGTCTCAGCGCTCGCACCGGGAAAGGAGCTTGAGATCTGGATCGTGGGAAAGTCGACCTGCGGCAGTGATGCGATCGGAAGCAGGCCATAGGCAATGGAGCCGACAATGAGAAGTCCTGCAGCCAGCAGAGAGGTTCCGACCCGGCGCTGGATGAAAATCTCCGAGAGATTCATTGCGCTGCCTCCTCGCCGGCGGCCGCCAGTTTCTTGCCGTCAGCACCTTGCGTGGCAATGACGGTTCCGTCGACAAGCCGGGATTGGCCGGAGGTCACAACGGTCTCACCGCTGGAGACACCTTGCGTGACTGCGGTCAGGCCCGCATAGGCGCTACCGGTGGTGACCGAGGATGTGATGACCTTATTGCCCGGCCTGACGAGGAAGACATAGGCGCCCGTCTGTCCGTTCTGTATTGCCGAGGACGGAACAACCGTCGAATTCGGATCTGTGCGCAATGTAATGTTCGCGGTCACCAATTCTCCTGGCCAAAGCGTAAGGTCGTCATTTGCAAAAACCGCCTTCAACTTCACCATCCCTGTCGATGAATCGACCTGGCTGTCGATGGCGCTCAGTTTTCCGTCGGCAAGATGCTTGGCGTCGTCGCGGCTATAGGCCGAAACGTTCAATTGGCCCTTCGCCTGCCCTGCGATCAGATCGGGAAGATCATCCTGCGTCAGCGTGAACTCTAGCGCGATGGGCCGCATCTGTGTGACGGTCACCACTCCGGTCGCATCGGTTGCGCGCAGTATGCTGCCTTGCTGCTGTTGGCGCAGGCCCACCCTTCCGCTGATCGGCGCCGTGATGGTTGCGAATTCCAGATTGAGTTTCGCGGTGTCGAGTGCCGCTTTTCCCGATGCAGCCGTCGCATCCATGACCTGGACCTGTGCTGCCGCCGTCTGAGCTGCCTGCGTCGTGCCGCTGCCCGTGGTCGTCAGCTTCTGCGCCCGCGCCTCGTCTATCTTGGCTTGGGCAAGCTGTGCCAGTTCCTTGTCGTAATCCGCCTGCGCCTGCGCAACGGCTGCCGCATAAGGGCGGGGATCGATCGTTGCGAGAATGTCGCCGGCGTTGACATCCTGCCCCTCGGTGAAAGCTATGTGCTGAAGCTGGCCATCAACGCGGACCTTTACGTCCACCGCGGTCAAGGGAGACACGATGCCGAGACCGCTGCGCACGACCGGCAGGTCCTTGATTGATGCCGTTGCCGTCTGCACCGGGACCGGAGCGCGTTCGACCGCCGAGGCTCTGGTTTTACTCAAACCTGGCTCGGGCCAGTAAAAATAGGCGGCAGCAGAACCCGCTGCCGCCAGAGCACATATCCCCAGAAGATAAATTGATTTAGCTGAACTGCTTGACCCTGAAGGGGCTCGATCCACGACAATGCTCCATAACGCGCTTGCAATTGCGCACAGGCCGGCAACCCGCAACGCACTCCCTGGAATGTGAAGGATCGCAAGTGGCCGCCAATTCGCGCCAGGATGAAAAATTTTTTATGTTTCGCCGAACCCGCCGATTATGGCTTGATGAGATATCCGGCTCCGGGAACCGTGGTGATCATGCTCGTCGCTGCGCCCATGTCGATCTTCTTGCGCAGTCGATGGATATGCATGTCGACAATATTGCCGCGAGGATCGAAATCATAATCCCAGGCGGCCTCCAGCATCATCGAGCGGGTTACGACTGAGCCGGCGTTGCGCATAAGGGCCTGCAGCAGCAGGAACTCCCTGAACTGCAGATCGATGACGCGCTCGTTCCTGCGCGCAATCCGCCGCCGGATGTCGAGAGAGAGATCGCCAACCATCAGGATATTGTCATGACCCTCGTTTATGAAGTGCTTGGTGATGGCCTCGATGCGGGCAAGAAGCTCGGAAAAGAAGAAGGGCTTGGCCAGATAATCATCGCAGCCGGCGCGCAGCCCCTCCACACGATCCCTCGTGCCGGCCAATGCGCTTATCATGATCACGGGCACGTTGACCTTCATCTCGCGAAGGCGTCTCACGAGTTCCACGCCATCAAGCTTGGGAAGCAGCCGGTCCACGATCAAGCCATCGTAGATCAGCTCCATTGCAAGTGCGAGGCCGAGTTCACCATCGCCTGCGAGATCGACGACATGCCCGCATTCGGAAAGCCCCCGCTTCAGATAGGCCGCACTTCGGTCATCATCTTCAACTACCAGTAGGCGCATTCAATCCCCGTTGAAGATTGCACTTCGTTCCACGCCTTCCCAAAGATGAAATTGATTTCATGTTCAGGCGAACGAACATTCAATATTGATTATCTAGACAATAGGCAGAAACTACTCAGCGTTCTTGGAGGAAATGTGTCGAAGATTCTCGTGGTCGAGGACGACGTGGGGACGGCATCGGAAATCGAGGCGGCGCTTGTGGATCACGGCTGCACCGTTACTCAGTCGCTCGACGGCCGGGATGGACTGGTCAAGGCGATTTCCGGCACATTTGACGCGATCGTTCTCGATCGCATGTTGCCGGGCACCCTCGATGGCCTTGGGATGCTGGCGGCGCTGCGCGCAGCCTCGGTTCAAACGCCTGTTCTCATCCTGAGCGCCCTTTCCGCGGTTGACGAAAGAGTGCGCGGCCTGAAGGCGGGCGGTGACGACTATTTGACGAAGCCGTTCGAAGCTCTGGAACTGACCGCACGACTGGACGTTCTCATGCGCCGTCGTACCAGTGTCACTCAAGAAACAATCCTGAGGGTCGCCGATCTTGAAATCAATCTGCTGACGCATACCGCCAGCCGGGCCGGCAACGCTATCGATCTTCTGCCACGGGAGTATCAGTTGCTTGAGTATCTCGTCCGCCACTCGGGTCAAATCGTGACCCGCACGATGATGTTTGAGGAGGTATGGCATTATCGCTACGGGGAGGCGACGAATGTCATCGATGTCCATATCAGTAAACTTCGCAGGAAATTGGATCTGCCTGGCCTTGTGCCTTTGATCCGAACGCTTCGCGGTTCAGGCTATGTTCTCGATGCGACCAAGTGAACTTTTCAGGACAAGCGGGTTCCGATTGGCCCTTGCCTTTCTCGTGGTCTTCGGTGCTGCGGCAAGCGCCTTGTTTCTGTTTGTCGATTGGCAAATGCAGGGTTTTCTCGATCAGCGAAGCGATGAGTGGTTGACGCGCGAAATGCAGTCGCTTCAAAGCCTGCCGGAGGATGCGATCGTTTCGCGTCTGACGACACGAAGCAGGGATCAGACGAATGCCGAGCGCCCATTTTCGCTCTTCGACCAGAACGGCAAGCTCATCGCCGGCATTCCGCTTGCCTTTCCGGAAAAACCTGTTTTCGACGCTCCCTTCGACTTTGCCGATCACAGCGCCTCAAAGAAGGACCATTACAGAGGAATGCTGCATCGCCGCGCCGATGGCAGTTCAATCCTTGTCGCGCAAAGCTTGCACGAGCAACGCGAGTTCCGGGAGCGGCTTGAAAACGCGACGCTTTTCGCGTCTTTGACGACAGCGATACTCGGTCTCGCCGGTGCTGTCGCAGTAGGCCTAGGGGCGGTTCGTCGCCTCGACGCCATGTCGGACGCAGCAGCGCGCATCATGAAAGGCGACCTCAAGCAGCGACTGCCGACGGGTCGCGCCGGCGGTGACATTGACCGTCTCGCCAAAGTCGTCAACGAAATGCTCGATGAAATCGAACGCCTGATGCAGGAGGTAAAGGGCGTTTGCGACAACATCGCCCACGACATGCGTACGCCCCTCACCCGCCTTCTCGGAAGTCTTGAGCGCGCGCGACGGCGCGCGACAAGCCTTGAGGAATATCACGGCTATGTTGATGAAGCGCTCGAGGAAATTCGCGGCATCTTGAAGACCTTCGGCGCGCTTCTGCGCATCTCGGAAGTGGAAGACGGGCTGCGCAGATCGGGTTTCGTCGAGATCGACCTGAAGGCGATCGCGCGCGATGCCGTCGATTTCTTCGAGCCTGCCGCCGAGGAATGCGGCGTCACCCTCGCCTATGCCTCAGGCAGCAACGATCCCGCAATCATCTTAGGAGATCCCAGCCTGATCTTCGAAGCAATAGCCAACCTGATCGACAATGCGATCAAGTTCACGCCAAGGGACGGACGCGCGATCGTCCGCGTTGAAAGTGTCGGGCACGGCGCGACCGTAGCGGTCGAGGATACCGGCATAGGAATCCGCAAAGAGGATGCCGACGCCGTGCTTCGACGATTCTATCGAGCCGAAAAGAGCCGACATGCCCCAGGCAACGGCCTCGGATTGAGCCTCGTCTCGGCCGTTGCGAGACTTCACGGCATGCGCCTGGAAATCGTCACACCGGATGTTGGCACCTGCGTTCGCCTGGCAACTGCATAGAGTTGGCTTGCTGCAGTGGAACTGCAAATATGGATGACGAAAGCAGAGGAAGAACGCGCAGCCTTTGTCGTGTCTTTGCGCCTTTCGACGGTCGCAAAGCGGACGAAATTCAAAACTATTGCATTGATCTGCAATTTCGTTTGGTCGGAGCTACCAGGCCAAGTCCCTGTAGATAGCGATTGCCGAGGGGCATGAATGCATGAAATGAGGAAGCCCGTGCTGGTCTTTAGCAAGGGTCCGCGATACGCAGCCAACCGATGGTGATATAAGGGTTTCAATGACGATCATTAAACGTCAACGTCAGTCTGCCTGGCAATTCCTCTTGCTGCCCCTGCGGCTCGTCATCGCCGTTCTCGTTATCATCAGCGAGATCGCTCGACCCGTTTATCGACCACTCGTGAACTGGTTCGCCTCGCTTTCTATCGTAAAGCACTTCGGTGCGTTTGTCGGGTCCTTGCCGCGCGGCGTTATTCTCGTCCTATTCGTCGTGCCCCTTGCGATTGCCGAGCCTCTGAAAATTTACGCGTTGGTCGTCATTGCCAGGGGCCATGTGATCTCCGGGCTCGTCATCATCGCATTGGCCTACCTGATGAGCTTTCTTTTGGTTGAACGGCTTTTCCATGCAGGCCGCGAGAAACTACTCACCTATGCGTGGCTCAAATGGATCATGGATCGCGTTGAGATCGTCCGGGGCTGGGTCGTCGAGATAAAGGAAAGCGCGATCATGACGATGCGGGCCTGGCTGCAATGAATGGCAATAGCTGACCAGACCGCATTGCCCGCCGAAGCCGTTCAATTCAATCATCGCGACGGTGAAGGAAAGCGGCTGCGCCCGTGGTCAGATTGAACCGGACGGAGAGTGCAGCAGGTGCGCATTCCACGCCGATGGACCAGGCTTCACCGCCGGCCGTAAATCTCAATCACCCTCTCACGGGCGATTTTATGCCCTCCCGCTCTGAGCGACCTATGTGGAGACTGCGCGATTACTATGCGTATTCCTGCGGAGAATAATGGGCTGCATGCACGGCTACAGCGCGGTTAGGTCACAAACACACATTGGGTCAGAGTGCCGGGAAACCTGACGGATGTCAATGCCGCTCCGGTCCAACCTCGCTCACGGCAGCCCGGCTCGAACCCTATGGGAGCTTGCTTGACATCAAACACTCAACACACTATTGATACGTATCACTAATACGTATAAGTGAAGATCGATGACAAACGGACGAGCAACGCAAAAAGATGTCGCACGGGCCGCGGGGGTCTCCCAGGCCACCGTTTCCATGGTGCTGAGTGGCGGCGGCGCATCCATCCCGGCCGAGACCTGGGAGCGCATCACCAAGGCGGCAAAAGATCTCGGCTATGTGCCGAACCGCTTTGCGCAGGCGCTGAAGACGAGCCGCACGATGACGATTGCCTGCATCGTGCCCGACATCACCAACCCGTTCTATCCTTCGCTGGTGCGCGGCATTCAGTCGATCGCCGACGGGCAGAGCTACGATGTGATCACAGTCAATACCGATGGTACGCCGGAGCGCGAACGTCACTTTCTCGATTGGGCACGGCAGGGACGCGTCGACGGCGTGATCGGCGTCTTCTTCACCTTGAAGGCCAAGGATTTCAGCCCGTTGGTTGAAGCTGGCGTTCCGGTGGTACGAATTGAATCGTCGAAAAAACGCGGCGGCGCGATCCCGGTTGACGATATCTATGTCGACAGCCGCGCGGCGGCGGAAGCGGTGACCGAATATCTGCTCAGCCTTGGTCATAGCCGCATCGCGCTTGTCGCCGGTCGTGGCGGCCCGCAGGCGCATCGCATCGAAGGCTATCGCGCCGCGCTCGCAAAGCGCGGCCATCCTGATCACGTCGTCATCGACGAGGAATTTTCTGAGTTGGGCGGCATTCGTGCGGCTGAGAGCATCCTCGGCGGCGATTTCAAACCCACCGCCATCTTCGCGGCCAATGACCTGATGGCGATCGGGGTGATGCAGTCGCTGCGCGAGCGCCGCATTCGCATTCCCGAGGATATCGCCGTCGTCGGTTTCGACGACATTTCGGCCGCCAAGCTCGTTACGCCGTCACTGACGACGGTCGCACAGTTCCAGTGGAAAATGGGAGAACGTGCCGCGCAGACCCTGATGGATCGTCTTCGCGGAGAGAAGACCGGTGCAGGAACCGCTGTCGAAATGCCCTTCGACCTCATCGTCCGGGGCTCGACGAACAACGAATAAAAGCAAATCGGGAGGAGAAAACCGATGCATAGACGTACCGTTTTGAAGGCCGGTCTCGGCCTTGCCGCCTTGCCGCTCATGTCCCGCCTCGCTTTTGCGGCGGATCAGAAGCCTGTATCTTTCTGGTATGAATCCGCGTCGCCGGAAAACCAGGATAACCTCAAGAATATCCTGATCGATCCATTCAATACGGCCCATCCGGAGGACCTGCTGAGCATTGACTTCCGCGGCGCCGATCTCGACAAGCAACTGCGTGTTGCCATGCTCGCCGGCACGGGACCAGATGTCGTCTTCACGGCCGGCCCGAGTTATGTCGCGGCGATGGCCCAGGCCGGCCAGCTTCTACCGCTCGACGATTATGCCAAGAAATATGGCTGGAACGAGCGCCTGCTGCCGCTCTTCCTTGATCTCGGCCGTTATAACGGCAAGCTGTATGCGCTGGCGAAGACCTACGAAACGCTTGGCCTTTTCTACAATAAGACATTGTTCGAGCAGAACAAATGGAAGGTGCCGACGACGATATCAGATTTCGAGTCGCTCGCCGACGAGATGAAGGCGAAGGGGCTTACTCCCTTCGGTGCCGGCAACGCCGACTGGCGTCCGGCCAACGAGCACTATGTCTCGATCGCCTTCAATTCGATCGCGGGTCCCGAGAACGTCTACAAGGCCCTTACAGGGGCGATCTCGTGGACTGACCCCGCTTTCGTGCATTCGATCGACAAGCTCGCAGAGTGGTGGGACAAGGGCTACTTCGGCGAAAACTATTTCTCGCTGACGCTCGAGCAGGCCTTTGCGCAGATCGCCAGCGGTCAGGCCGGCATGGCGCCGACCGGCACTTGGAACTTCACCAACGTTCAGACCTATTTCCCACAGAACAACGCGGAGCCCGGCTTCGTCGGCTTCCCGAGCGAGAAAGGCGACCCGATCTTCGCGCTCGGTATCGGCTCGACACTGTCGGTCAACGCCAAATCAGCCAATGCCGATGGCGCCGCCACCGTCCTCGACTACATGTTCACGGACGACTACTACAGCAAGATGAACTCCGTCTGGCAGGGAGAATGGAATCTACCGCTGGCAGACCTTTCCAAGGTCGAACTCTCCGACAAGGTGCTGCCTCTCTACGAGGATGCGATGAAGCAGTTGGCGGGTGCCGTCAGCGCCGGCAAATATGGCTATACGACCTGGACCTTCCTGCCGCCGGCCACGGATACATACCTCGTGAGCGGCATGGAAGAAGTCTGGCTCAAGAAGACGAAGCCGGCAGACTTTCTCAAGAAGCTCGATGAGACCTTCAAGCAGGAACGCGATGCCGGCAAGGCGCCGGCGGTTCCACCCCGCGTCTGATAGCCGCCGCAGGGCGGCGCGAGAAGCGTCGCCCCTGCCCGGAGGAAACCATGCACCGACTCTATCTTGTTCCGACGATGATCATTAATATCATCATCGTCCTGATCCCCGCATTGCTGACGGTGGCGCTCGCCTTCTGCAATTGGGATGGCATTTCTTCACCCACCTTTGCAGGTCTCGATAATTTCCGCACGCTTGCGGATGATCGCGTCTTCTGGTTGGCGCTCGGCAACAACATCATCTGGACGCTCGTCTTCCTGACAGTTCCGGTCTTGATGGGATTGTTGGCCGCCTCGATGCTGCTGATCGTGCGCCGCGGCAGCAATTTCTTTCAGGTCGTCTACTTCCTGCCCGTCGTCATCGCGACCGCGATCACGGCCCGTATCTGGCAGGGCATGATCTATAGTCCCGTGACCGGTGTCTTCGGCCTCCTCAAGAAATACGGCCTGCCGATCCCCAATCCGCTGACACAGCCACCGATCGCGCTTTTCGGTGTCGCGACCGTCGACCTCTGGCACTGGTGGGGCTTCCTCTGCGTCATCTTCTTTGCAGCGCTCCGCCAGGTGCCGCAGGAGCAGATCGAGGCCGCCAGAATAGAGGGCGCGACCTATTTTCAGATGATGCGCTACGTGTTGCTGCCGGGCATTCGGCCGACCATTACGCTGATGATGATCATGACGGTCATCTGGTCGTTCCTCGCCTTCGATTTCGTCTACATCCTCACGCAGGGTGGACCGGCTTTTTCGAGCGAGTTGCTTTCGACCCTTGCCTATCGCAAGGCATTTTACGACCTGAACGTCGGGCAGGCCGCGGCAGCGGCTCTTGTCATCAGCCTGTTCGGTCTCGTCGGCACGTTTTTCTATGTCCGCATCCAGACCCGGGAGGGCGAACAATGAGGCTTGTAGAAAGCCGCCTGACCCTCTGGGTCTGCTATATCCTGCTTGGCATCTTCGCCTTCCTCGCGCTCTTTCCGATCGCTCTCCTGGTGCTGAACTCGCTAAAGCCGGCAGCCCAGATCGTCCAGAACCCGCTCGGCCTGCCGCAGCCGATCCGTTGGCAGAACTTCGCCAATGCCTGGAACCACGCAAAATTCTCGAAGACGTTCATCAACTCGCTGATCGTGTCCGGCACGACAATCGTGCTTGTTTGCACGACATCGTCGCTGACTGCCTATGTGATCGCGCGCCGCAAGATCAAAAGCTGGAAGATCTTCACCTTCTATCTGCTCGCAACCACCACTGCACCGATCCAGCTCTATATCTTTCCGCTCTATTTCGGCTTTGCGAAGCTCGGCCTGATCAACAACATATTCGGCGTCGCATTGATCTACACCGCGCTCTACAGCCCCTTCGCAGTGATGCTGCTTAGAACCTACTTCCTTGCGGTTCCAAAGGAGCTTGAAGAGGCGGCGATCGTCGATGGCGCCACGCACTGGCAGGTGTTCTGGCGGGTGATGCTGCCGATCGTCTCGCCAGGCATCCTCACCGTGGCGCTGATCATCGGGCTGAACTCGTGGAATGAATTCCTCATCGCTACGACCTTCCTGCAAAAGCAGGAGAACATGACCGCCGTCATCGCCTTCTTTCTGCTTTCCGGCCAGTACAGCTCCGACTGGGGCGAGATCATGGCCGCAGCCCTCATCATCGTCGTGCCAGTCGTTGCGCTTTTCGTCTTCATGCAGAAGCGCTTCATCGAAGGCATGGCCGGCGGCTCCGTCAAAGGCTGAACGATTTTCCTGGTTAAATGGAGTGAACAATGCAGCTTCCGAACGACTATCTCGAACGCGTCTATGCCGGTGTCCTGGGCAAGCTTATCGGCGTCTATCTCGGTCGCCCCTTCGAGGGCTGGACCTACCAGAAGATCATGGAGGAGCTTGGCCCGATCGAGTACTATGTGCATGAGCGCCTGAACCAGCCGCTTGTCGTCACCGACGACGATGTGGCCGGCACCTTCACCTTCATCCGCGCGCTTGAAGACTACGGCATCAAACCGAACCTTTCGGCCGAGGAAATCGGCAAGGCGTGGCTCAACTACATCGTCGAGGAGCGGTCGATCCTCTGGTGGGGCGGCAATGGCAACTCCACGGAACACACCGCCTGGCTGAACCTCAAGAAGGGCGTGTCGGCACCGCATTCCGGTTCGATCGCCACCAATGGTCAGGGCGTCGCCGAACAGATCGGCGCGCAGATCTTCATCGACGGATGGGCGATGGTTGCGCCTGGCCAGCCGGAGCTTGCAGCCAGGCTTGCCGAACAGGCAGGCAAGGTCAGCCATGACGGCGAATCCGTTTATGCCGCCATGCTGTGGGCCGCGATGGAAGCGGAAGCCTTCATCTCCTCCGACATCGACCACCTGATCGATGTCGGACTGAAACAGATCCCGACGGACAGCCATATCGCCCGGCTGATTGCCGACATCAGAGCCTGGCACAAGGCAAATCCGGACTGGCGCGACACACGCCAGAAGATTGAGGACAATTACGGCTACGACAAATATCCGGGTAATTGCCACATCATGCCCAATCACGCCCTGATGATCATGACGGTGCTCTACGCTCCGCACGACTTCCAGAAGGCACAGATGATTGTCAACACGTCGGGCTGGGATACGGATTGCAATGCCGGCAATGTCGGCTGCCTGCTCGGGATCATGAACGGGCTCGACGGACTTGCCGAGGGCCCGGACTTCCGCGGACCTATCGCCGACCGCTTGCTGATCTCGTCGGCCGATGGTGGAAATTCCATCAATGATGCGGTTCGTCAGGCATATTTTCTGACCAATCTCGGCCTGAGGCTTGCCGGCCAACAATCACTCGATGCCCCGAAGAATGGCGCGCAGTTCCACTTTTCTCTCCCCGGAAGCCAGCAGGGCTTCCGCCCGCAGGCGGGCCTCAACACGGCAAGCGACGTACGCGTCGGCAATGCCGAGTTCGGGAGCGGCCGTGCGTTAACCATCGACTACGACGCCATCGGGCCCGCACAAAGCGCGGTCGTCACGACACCGACCTTCTCGCCACGCGAAATGCTCGACATGCGGACCTACGACCTGATGGCAACGCCGCTTGTCTATCCAGGTCAGACGGCAAAGGCACGCATCAAGGCCGACGCGCAGAACCGTGGCGCAATCGAAGCTCGCCTGCGCATCCGTGTCTATGACGAGCGGGATCAATTAAGCGATGTAGATTCGGATCCGGTTATCCTTCAGCCCGGCTCCGAGGCCACACTCGAATGGACGCTGCCCGATGTCGATGGTCAGCCGATCGCCGAAATCGGCATTGCGGTAAGCGGTACGGGTCGACGGGCTGATGGCCGTCTTCTGGTCGATTACATCCGCTGGGACGGAACGCCAAAATTGACCCTCAAGCGTCCGGCCGGTGACGGCGATTTCTGGCGCATGGCCTGGGTAAACGGCGCGAGCTTCTTCTCCAAGCGCTTCCCGGCCGCCTTCCGTATTGCGCAAAATAGCGGCGAAGGCATCATCATCCACGGCACGCGGCAATGGACCGATTACCAAGCCTCCGGCCAGGTGATGATTCATCTCGGCAATTACGGCGGCCTCGCCATCCGCGCCCAGGGCCTTCGGCGCTATTATGGGGCACGGGTGACGCGCGACGGCAAGATGCAGATCGTCAGGGTCCGCGATGAAGACACCAAGGTCCTTGCGGAGGCGCCTTTCAAGACCGAATTCGACAAGCACATTGCGATGAAGGTCACGGCGCAAGGCGCACAGATTACCTTTGAAGCTGATGGGATCTCGGTGGTGGCGGAGGACAGCTCCGAGGAAGCCTTCCGCGACGGCGGTGTTGGTCTGCTCGTCCATGAGGGCGCCTTGTCGTCGAACGAGATCCGGATCGGAGCGGCGTGATGGCAACCGTTACCATAGACAGGGCACGCAAGGCCTACGGCGCCGTGGAAATTCTCCACGGCGTCTCGGCTGATATCGCAGACGGCGAGTTCGTTGTCTTGGTCGGGCCCTCTGGCTGCGGCAAGTCGACCCTTCTTAGAATGATTGCCGGTCTTGAGGACATCACCGGCGGCACGATCGGCATCGGCGGGCGCGTGGTCAACAATCTGCCGCCCAAGGAACGCGATATATCCATGGTCTTTCAGAATTATGCGCTTTACCCGCATATGACGGTTGCCGAAAACATGGCCTTCTCGCTGACGCTTGCCGGTGCACCCAAGGACGAGAAGCAGAAGCGTGTGGCGCATGCGGCGCAAATTCTCGGGCTCACCGACCTGCTGGGACGTTATCCCCGGCAACTGTCGGGCGGTCAGCGCCAGCGCGTCGCCATGGGACGCTCGATCGTTCGCGATCCGCAGGTCTTCCTCTTCGACGAGCCTTTGTCCAACCTGGATGCAAAGCTGCGCGTGGCAATGCGAGCCGAGATCAAGAGCCTCCATCGCCGGCTGGCGACGACAACAATCTATGTGACCCACGATCAGGTCGAGGCAATGACCATGGCCGATCGGATCGTGGTCATGAACGGCGGGCATATCGAACAGATCGGCAAGCCACTCGAGCTCTACGACAATCCGCAGAGCACCTTCGTCGCCGCCTTCATCGGCTCTCCGGCGATGAATTTGCTGAACGGGCGCTTTGACAGTGACGGCGGGCGGCCTGTCTTCGAGACGAATGACGGCATCATATTGCCCCTGCACGATCAGGCACCGAAGCTCGCCGGCGTCGAGGGTGTGTACGGCATTCGGCCGGAATATTTTACCCTTTCGGCGGCGAATGTCGGCATTCCAGCGCGCGTGGTGGTCGTCGAACCACTCGGATCTGAAACGCATATAACGGCAACCGTTGGTGGACAGACAATCGTCACCGTTTTCCATGACCGGCTCGATATCGCGCCGGAAGAGACGATCTGGCTGCAGCCGCGGACGGACCGGATCTGCCTGTTCGACGCCGACGGGCGACGCCTGCCAAACAAAGCGGCCGAGCCGGTGATGTCAGCTTGACCAGTCATGTAGCGATCGGCTGATCGTCGGTTCCAATGATCCAGCCGATCGCTGCACAGGCATGCGATCTCCCCGTTGGGTGCTGATTGTCTCCTAACCACGATCGAACTGATCGGATCCGATGTCGCGCTCGACACCGGCATAGCGAAGCGCGATGAAAGCCAGCAGGCTGGCCACGGCATAAGCATTTAGCTTGAACAGGACCGAGAGTTCCACTTCGCTCCACCCATACAAAGGAGCGACGATCCAGTTGCGGGAAAGCAGAAACGCTCCAAAGCTAAAAGCCACCATTCCCCGTTGCCACCATTTTTCCTCGGCTTTGAACGAGAGCGCCGCGAGCATCACACAGGCTGAAAAGAACAGTTCCGTACCGGATGCGGTCCCGAACAGCTTTGTCTCGAACAAGGTATCGAGTGTGCCGATCGTCGGCAGCATGATCCGCGCGACCAGCGGTGAGCGCCGGGCAACAAAGGGAATGGCAAGAAAGAATGGCGCGGAAATCAATGTTAGCAAGCATTCCCTGACGCCGGTTCCGATCAGATACCAGACGTAGATCGGATAGAAAGGCTTATTCGCAAAGATCACCCAGGCAATGGTTACCGTTGCCCGGGTCAATGGATCGAGTTGCTGTCGTGTCCCGACCATCAGACAACCGGTTTAAGAAGATAATGGCCGACACCCCAGACCTCGCCGTTGTCATGACCGAACAGACCGGCGGTGGACAGGAAAAACAATCGCCAACGCCGCCGCCAGAGAGAGGCTTGCCTGCCGTAGACCTGCTTTAATATGGGCTGGATGCGGTCAATCTCGCGATCGAAGTTCGAAAGCCAGTCGAGCGCCGTGCGGCGATAGTGGGTGCCCGACCAGCGCCATTCCTGCTCGACCTTGAAAAGATCGCCGAACCGGTGCGGCAGGTCATGGGCAGGCATGATACCACCGGTGAAGAAATGCTGCGCGATCCAGTCGGTCGGGTCGTCGTGATCGAAGCGATAAGAGCGATCCCTGTGGGCGAAGACATGCAGGAAGAGCCGCCCTTCCGGGGCGATCCAGCCGCGGACGCGGCTCAGCAATGCACGCCAATTCGACATATGCTCGAACATTTCGACCGAAACGACCCGGTCGAAGCGTTCTTCGGTCGCAAAGTCGTTCATGTCGGCGGTGATGACGTCAAGATTCGTGAGCCCGCGATTGGCTGCAAGGTCGAGAATGTAGGCTCGCTGCGAAGCGGAATTCGACACGGATGTGATACGGCAATTCGGAAATTGCCGGGCGAGATAGAGGGACAGCGAGCCCCAGCCGCAGCCGAGCTCAAGAATGCTCATGCCGTCCTCAATTGCGGCATGCACTACCGTTTCGGCAAGCGCGTGAGTTTCCGCGTCCCCGATCGTGGTATCGGGCGTAGGATAGAGGCAGCAGGAATATTTTCGCTGCGGACCGAGCGCCAGAGCGAAGAATTCGGCCGGCACCTCATAATGCTGGCGGTTCGCCACGTCGGTGTGGATCGCCACAGGGAAACTGTCCATCGTTTCGGCGAAGCCCTGTTCTTCCATCGCCGGTGTGGCGGCCAGGCGACGTTTGGTGCGGGCGCAGAGGAAATCAATCCCCGCCAGGGTCATGCCGTCAGTCAGCGGCGCACGCTCGGCGGTATTGATTGCGAAGGCCAGCATGTTCATGGCAGTTCTCCGTTTCTACGAGGTCCGGGAAAGAAGGCGTTGACGCGTTTCTGGAGGTCACGGAATCTGTCGCCGCGTGAGCGCTGCATGTGTTCTTCGAGGGGCGGAATGCCGGAAACATGCACTAGCAGCCAATACATCAGGGCTGGTGCCAGCAACGAAGCCCATGTCCACGCTGACAAGGTCAACGCAAAAAGCGGCCAGGAGCACCAGAAGAGCCATTCAAAGAAATAGTTGGGATGACGCGAATAACGCCATAAGCCGACCTCGCAGACCTCCGTCTTTGCTTGCGGCGTTTTTCGGAAGCGGGAAAGCTGAAAATCAGCGATCGCCTCGCCGCCAAGCGCCACGACAGCGACGAGGATGGCGAAAAGGTCGATGGCACGGGGATAGCCATAATTATTGGTCGCGGCCAGATAGACCGCCAACACCAGAATGAAGGCTGCCAGCGCCTGCACCTGCAGAAAGAGAAAAAGCTGCCAGGCGGCTCTATCCCCCCATTCTTCGATCAATCTTGCATACCGCGGATCTTCGCCGCTGCCTCGGGTACGCGTGCCGATATGGCTGCCAAGCCTCAGCGCCCATGCGGCGATGATGACGAGGACGATCATTCGGCGATCGAAATTGCCATGCGCGAAGACCGCGGCGATGATGCCGCCAATGCCCACTGTGCCCGACCAGATCGTGTCGACCCAGCCACTCAGCCCTGTCGCGCGCTGTATCGCCCAGGCACCGACCATGGCCAGCGACAGCCAGCCTGCAATGATGGTCAGGAGTGTTAAATCCATGGTTCTCTCTATCAAAGCTATGACTGCCTGTACGGCCGACGGCGCGATTCGGTTTCGTGCCTTTGAGATTAAATTTCAAAAATCTGCACCGTTTATGAAACCATCTGGCGCGACCGCGCGTATCTCGAACAGGCAACAAGGGAAATCCAAAGCCACGACCATGGCTCAGGCGAGAGGACTGCATGTCAATTGATGAGCGGAGCAATGGTGGCAAACGCCTGAACATCGCAATTGTGGGAAGTGGGATTTCTGGCCTGTCGGCAGCCTGGTTATTGTCCAGCGACCATGACGTCACGGTTTTCGAGGCATCGGATCGCGTTGGTGGTCACAGCAACACAGTAGAATTCGACAGCGCGAGCGGGCCCATTGCCGTCGATACGGGCTTCATCGTCTATAACGAGGTGACTTATCCGAATCTGACAGCCCTGTTCCGGACGCTCGACGTGCCGACGATTGCTTCCGACATGTCGTTTGCTGTCTCGATGGACGATGGTGCCTTCGAATATTCCGGTGGAACAGGTTTCGGCCTGCTGGCGCAAAAAGCCAATCTCCTACGCCCGCGCTTCTGGTCGATGATGAACGACCTGCTGCGCTTCTACCGCCGCGCGCCACGCGACCTCTCGATCATGGGTGGGATTTCTCTCGAGGAGTACCTGAACCGAAACGGCTATGGCCTGGCGTTCCGCCACGATCACCTTTACCCGATGGCTGCCGCAATCTGGTCGACGCCAGCACTCGAGGTCGGGGCTCTGCCAGCGGCCAGCTTCGTCAGGTTCTGTTGCAATCACGGCCTGCTCGAACTGTGGGACCGCCCGACCTGGAGAACGGTGAAGGGCGGAAGCCGCGAATATGTCGCCCGCATGACGAGCCGTTTCGCCGAACGCATCCGGCTATCGACGCCGGTACGAGAGGTTTATCGTCAAAGAGGCGGCGTGGAGATCCGGGATGCACATGGTGCAAACCACATGTTCGACGAGGTGGTGCTCGCCACCCATGCCGACCAGGCCCTTCGCATCCTGATGGATGCAACCGATGACGAGCGCCGAATTCTTGGTTCGTTCAAATATTCACGCAACGAGGCTTTACTGCACGGCGACACCGCTCTGATGCCGAAACGGCACGCCGCCTGGTCCAGCTGGAATTACGTCGCCGACAGGCGCCCCCATTCATCCGATCAGCCGACGCAGCCGTCGATTACCTATTGGATGAACAGACTGCAGCCCCTTGGTAAAGCACCTCCGACTTTCGTAACGCTTAATCCCCGCCGCGAACCGCGCGAGGAAACCGTGATTCGACGCGAGGTTTACGAGCATCCTGTCTTCAATCTGGAAACTCACCGCGCACAACAGGAAATCTGGTCGTTGCAGGGCGTGCGCAATACCTGGTTCTGCGGCGCGCATTTTGGTTCCGGCTTTCATGAGGACGGTATTCAGGCGGGGCTTGCAGTCGCGGAGGAACTTGGCGGAATGCGCCGGCCCTGGCGGGTGGCGCAGGAAAGCGGCCGGATCGTGCGCCGGCCAGTCACGCGGCCGATCGGACGACCGGCCGGGCAGGAGGCATTCGTATGATATCGAGCCTACAATCGGGCCTTTATCCAGGGCACGTAACACATGCGCGTTCGAGGCCGAAGCGGCACAGGCTTGCCTACCGCATCTACTCGCTGCTTCTCGATCTCGACGAACTCGATTTGCTTGATCGTCGTCTCAAGCTGTTCTCCGTCGATCGTTTCAACCTTTTTTCGTTTCGGCGCGCAGATCGTGGCGACCGATCTGGCAAAGACCTCAAGGGCCAGGTGGAGCGCTCGATGCGGCGTGCCGGCATCGAGCCGGATGGCGGTCCGATCCGGCTTCTGACCATGCCGAGGGTGCTCGGCTGGGCGTTCAATCCGCTCAGCGTATTCTTCTGCTCCGGTTGCGATGGAGAACTGAGAGCCATCCTCTGGGAGGTCGACAACACCTTCGGAGAACGTCACGCCTACATGATCCCTGTCGATCGGGACGGAAGCGATGAAATCGTCCAGCACTGCGACAAAGCCTTCTATGTGTCGCCCTTTATGGACATGGATCTTCGCTATGAATTCCGGGTTTCTCCACCCGCCGAGAGGTTTTCTATCCGTATCGATGCCTTTGATGAGAAGGGACTGGTGCTCACGGCGCGGCATCTGGCAAAGCGCTCCGACCTCACGGACGCCGCGCTATTGAAGGCGTTTTTAACAATCCCCTTCCTGACACTGCGTGTCGTCGGCGGCATTCATTGGGAGGCTCTGAAGATCTGGTTGAAGGGCGTCCAGCTCAAGGCGCGGCCCCGACCTCCCGCGGAACCAGTGTCTGTCGTCCGTCATCGGTCCGGCAGTCAAAGGCAGTCTCAAAAGGCGAGAAGCTCATGAGCCAGATTGAGGAATTTTCCGAGGCATCGTTCTCGGGTGTTACAAAGGCGGAAGAACTTGGCATCGGTGGGCGCATTCTGAACCGGATGATCGGAAGCCTTTGCTGCGGCCGCCTGAAAGTCGTCCTGCCGTCCGGCGCTGTCATCGAAAGGGCCGGAAAAGAGGTTGGCCCCGACGCGACGATCGTCATGCGGCGATGGCGTGCTCTGCGACGCATCGCGGCTGCGGGAGATATTGGGTTTGCGGAAGGGTTTATCGAGGAAGATTGGACAACACCGGATCTCACAGCGGTTATCCGACTGGCGGCTAGAAATGCGCAAGCGCTCTCTCCAGCAATTGACGGCAATGTGCTGATGCGGATCGTCAACCGCATCGGACATCTCATGAACGCCAACACGAAGAAGGGAAGCCGTCGCAATGTCGAGGCGCATTACGACCTCGGCAACGATTTCTACAAGCAATGGCTCGGACCGACGATGCTCTATTCGTCGGCAATATACGACGAGACGACAGCGAGCCTTGAGGCTGCCCAGCAGAAGCGACTCGATGTCATCCGAGAAAAGCTTGCGCTTTCCGGCGGCGAGCGCGTTCTGGAGATCGGTTGCGGCTGGGGCGCACTTGCGGTCGAGCTTGCGACGCTATCGGATGCAAATGTAGTCGGTCTCACCCTGTCGCCGTCCCAGCTCGCCTGGGCGAAACAAGCGGTCGTCTCAGCGGCCAAAGATGGTCAGGTCGATCTGCGGCTCCAGGACTATCGCGATACCGATGGGCAATTCGATCGGATCGTTTCGATCGAAATGTTCGAGGCTGTCGGCGAATGTTATTGGCCGAACTATTTCGACACCTTGAGGCGCTGCATGAAAGCAGATGGCCACGCCGTGCTTCAGATCATCTCGATTGAGGAGAGCCGCTTCGAGGCCTATCGCGGCGGCATCGACTTCATCCAGAAATTCATCTTCCCCGGCGGCTTCCTGCCGTCAGACGGAGCGCTCGATGCAGCCGTGACGGCCGCAGGTCTGAAGCTGGTGGAAGTCGAGCATTTCGGCAAATCATACGCCCGAACGCTCGCGGAATGGCGCGCGCGCTTTCACGCCCGCTGGCCCGCCATTGCAGCACAGGGCTTCGATGAACGCTTCAAGCGTCTCTGGCACTATTATCTCTGCTATTGCGAGGCGGGCTTTGAGGAGGAGAGCATCGATGTCGGGTTGTACACGATCAAGCATGCCTAACCGGGTCCACGAGGAAGTCAGGATGAAGCACGTCATAGCCGCAGTTTTAATCCTTGTTTCCGGATGTGCCGGGAGCGTTCAGGCGGCCGACATCGAGGGTCAGTGGGCGCGCGGAGATGGAAATGCCAAGGTCAGGATCGCGCCCTGCGGTTCTGATATTTGCGCGACGAATACCTGGATCAAGCCGGGAACGCCCAAGGAGAAGAAAGGCGACAAACTTGTCATGACCATCAAGCCGGGTGACGAAGGGGTCTATTTGGGTACAGCGTTCGACCCTCAACGGAACATGACCTACAAGCTCACCGTGACTGTCCGTGGCGACAAGATGACCACGCGCGGCTGCATCGTGGCCGGCCTCCTGTGCAAGGGTATCGAATGGGCTCGCATTAACTAGCGGCAGGGCCGATTTTTGGAGGCAAGCAAATGAGGACCTATTCCATCGCCTATCTCGCCACTCTCATCGTATTTGTTGCGATCGACTTCCTCTGGCTCAGCAGCATGGCAGACCGTCTCTATCGCCCTGTCTTGGGTGACATGCTGACAGCGGAATTCCGGCTCGGTCCAGCCATCGCATTTTATCTTCTCTACACGGCTGGCCTGACAGTTCTCGCCGTCAGGACCGGCTTGTTGTCCGGTTCCATCCGCACGACCTTGCTCCAGGGCGCGGTCGTCGGCTTCACCGCCTATGCCACTTACGATTTGACCAACCAGTCGACACTGAAGAACTGGTCGACGATGTTGACGATTGCGGACCTGATTTGGGGAACGGTGCTCTCCGCCACCGCTGCCGGAGTCAGTTTCTGCGTCACCCGGCGCCTTGCCAGAACGGACAACGGCATATCATGATCACGCCACGTGGCGATTTACCGCGACATAGCCAATCCGCTCCTCCCCATGCCGCCGATTTGCGCAGTCGAACATCTCTGCCCTACTCGTCCGAGAGAATTCGGCTTCGAGTGTCGAAACTCGAGCGAGGCCCTCAACCATAAGCGACAGGGCGCCCTCCTTAGAAGGAAGGCGTCGGCGATGCGGCGCGAAGGTGCTCGCGCAACGTTTCGGTTTCGTACTCATGGCGGTACAGTCCTCGCTTTCGCAGGATCGGCACCAACTCATCGACAATGACGGCCAGGCCATCGATCAGTCGATCGGGCTGCAGGTTGAAGCCGTCGATCGCTCCGGCATGGAACCAGTCCTCGATGTGGTCGGCAAGCTGTTCTGGCGTGCCGACAAAACCGGCGTGACCGGAACCGGTGTAGCGGGTCTGCTTGAGATACTCCCGCACCGTCGGGTTGGTTTTACGGATCTGCGCGACAATGGACTCCCGGAAACCGATGCTTCCGTTGAATTTCTGGGCATCCTTGATGGGGCCGAGAACCTCTTCCGGAAAGGGCGCATCGAGCTCCAGTTTCGAAGCATCAAAGCCGATCGCCTGCGATAGCCAGCCGATAGAGTACGATGCGGGGCCGGCATCGTGAAGCTCGTCGCTTCGGCGACGCGCCTCCTCTTCGGTGCTACCCAGGCTCAGCAGAAGACCGGGAAGGATCTTGATGTCGTCCGGGGAGCGTCCGTGGCTTCTGGCAATGCCCTTGACGAGGCGGTAGTGCTCGATGGCCTGGATCTTCGTGAGTTCGGCCGCGAAAACACCCTCGGCAACCCGACCTGCGAGCTCGCGCCCTTGGGGCGAGCCGCCCGCCTGGAAGATGATTGGCTGGCCCTGTTTGGATGGCGGAACGCGCAGGCGGCCCTCGATGTCAAAGAAGTCGCCATGGTGTCGTATCGTCTGGCCGTCGGCAGCCGACCCCCAGAGAGCTCGGACAACATCAACGAATTCGCTAGCTCTTCCGTAACGGTCGTCGCGATCGGGAATGTCGGGCAACCCAAAATTCCGAGCTGCAGGAATATTGCGGGTCGTAACAACATTCCAAGCCGCGCGGCCGCCGGTCTGATGATCCCATGAGAGGAAGCGCTCCGCAAGTTCGAAGGGATCGTTGAAGGTAGACGAGGCCGTCGCGACCAGTCCGACCCGCGATGTCGCCGCCGCGACGTGTCCCCAGTTGACGGAGGGCTCAAGACGGATCGGGTTTGCGTCATAGGCTGGATCACCAAGCAATGGTCCGTCGGCGAGAAACAGTGCGTCGAGGGTTCCACGTTCTGCGGTGCGACCGATATTCTCCCAGTAGCCGGGATCGATGAAGGAATCCTTCTTCAGGAGCGGCGTCTTCCACGCTGCGGGCAGATAGCCAAGAACGAGGACATTGATGCCGAGGAGCACGTGGCCGGATCGTTTATTTGTCATTTCTTATCTCTTGGTTGCGATCTAGAGCGCTGTATGCGGCTGCGGCGTCGGGAAGGCTGATCGCGCGCTCGGCAGCAACGGCTTTGGGTGAGCAAGCTCAAGTGCAGAGCGTAACGAGCCGCCAAGGCGCGAGGGAGCGAAGTCCTCCCCGAGCAAGCGCTCGGCGGCGTCGAACAGGTCGCTGATAGTTTCATTCGCACCCGCACGGAGCAAGACACCTGAACGGCCTGCGATGGGCGGCTTTTCTCCAAGCGACACCACGGCGACGGAACCAGAAGCGCCCAGCACCAGATCGATTGGATCGTCATCGCCTCGTGGCGGAAGGTCAGAATCTGGACCATGATACCAAGCGATTACCGACGCTCCCGTTGCCGGCTCAGGTGCATTCAACGGCCCTGCAATCGAGAAGCTGTTGTCAATGTCCACATGCACGATGCGGTCGGACTGAACCAGAATACCGGTATCCAGGTCTCCGATAATTGAATCGTGGGGCCAGCTCTGTTCGAGCGCCCGCACTGCCAGCGCAGCGTCGTAAGCTGTCCGGGCGTCGAGCGCAGCACCGCCACCGAGCCCTGCCCCACCCCATGCGGGAGCGCCTACTGGGCCATGTGGCGCGTAGGCATCGCGAACGCCGATCAGGAGGCCACTGCGGCCCTGAGATAAATGGGCAAGCGACGCGACACGCCGGGCGATATTGTACGGATGGTCGCGCTGTGGGGTCGCAGCTATCAGAAACCGACCGTTCCTGGTTGCGCCCGCAAGTGTCGCTCCCACAGCGGAGCTGGTCAAGGTGACCGATGCCGGGTCGCTGCCATCGAGGCGGTCAATTCCCAGGACAGTGAATGCGACCTCCAATGCGTCCCACCGCGCGAGAAGCGCACGGCTGGACGTGAGTTCGACCAGATGTGGTCCGGCAAGTCCGAGAGCAAGATAGGGTTTGGTCATGACACGCCTCCCTAGTTGCCTTGGCCACCACGCCCGAGCCGGGCGATGCTTGAAACAGGGGATTTGTCGTTGACGAAGTAGTCGCCGAGAATGCGAGCCTTGTAGGCCACAGGGTTGTGCGATGCGAGTGTCCGCGCATTGCGCCAATGACGATCGAGTGCCGCATCTTCGGACGTGGCCGAAGCGCCAAGAGCATTGAAGACATGCGTGACGGCATAGAGAACCCCGTCGATGATCGCAAGTTGTGCTTGCGATACAGCCACTTCTCCCACAGTCACCAGCCGATCGCGCAGGGCGACGTCTCCGGCCGCATGCGCTGACGCGATGAGGTCGAGCGAACCGGCGGCGCGACGCAGGGCCGCTTCGGTGGAAAACACCCGGACCGACACCTCACCGATCACCTGCAATAATTGCGGATCGAGCGCCGGGACGGGATCGAGACCTTGCGGGTAATTGCGGCCACGAGATTTGAGCGCGGAGATGCCATCGCGCTGGACCGCCCGAGTTATACCCGTCAAGACAGCGAGCAGCGCGGTCTGGTAGAAATGCCCCTGATAGACCACCCGCTCGCTTGCGGGGAACACATCGCCTTCGTGAGCAATGGCATCCTTGTAGATGGCACTGCCGCTTGCTGTGGTGCGCTGCCCGAAGCCCGGCCAGTCGTCGGTCAGCTCTACCCCTGGCTGGTGGCGGCTCACCAGCGTCGTGATCAACGTGCCATCCTCACTCTTACCAATCACGTCCAGCCAGTCGGCGTAAAGGCTCCCCGTCGCATAGAACTTGGCGCCGGTGACTTTGTAGTGGTCGTCCTCGCGCGTCACCACGGTCTTGATTGTTGCGTAGGTTCCGTTGTTTGCTTCGGTCCAGCCCCCACCCACGAACTCGCGGTCCCGAAAGCGCTGGAACCACCTTTCGTTCGTTGGAGATGGGCGGGCATTCAGGCGATCCTCCACGAAGGCAAGATGATTGCGCCAGACATGGGCGACATTGGCATCGGCTTCCGCAAGCAGGGCCAGCAGATAGAAAGTCTGCTCGAGCGAAGCGCCAAAGCCGCCAAGATCCTCTGGAACTCGCAGCAGGGCAAAGTCGGCATCCTTCAGCCACTGTACCTGTTCGAACGGAAAGGTACGGTTGCGCTCACGCTCGACGCTTCCCGCGGCAATGCGATCGAAGATCGGCTGGAAGCGTTGGACCAAGACGTCCTCCCTCGCTGTCGCCGGACGCAGGTAGGTCAACGAGAGTGGTGCATCCACTGCAGTCATGTTCTTCTCCATTTTGATAGTGCTGTTTAAAATTCTTAGCGGGATGGCGATTGGCTGGGGTCGCGCCAGTGGGCGACGAGATCGACGATCAGGGTGCAGACAACGAAGACCGACGCGGCGAAGATGGTCGTTCCGATCACAAGCGGAAAATCCCCATCCAACGCGGCGGTTATTGCCATGCGTCCGACGCCGTCGAGCCCGAATATCGTCTCCGTGACGATCGCACCGCCCATGATGACGGCGAGCTCAAGGCCACCCAGGGTGATGATTGGATTCAACGCCGACGGCAGCACGTGCGACAGATAGATCTTGCTCTCGCGAAGCCCCTTGGCGCGGGCCGTCCGGATATAGTCCTGACCAAGGACGTCCAGCATCCCGGCCCGGACGATCCGCTGGAAGATACCTATTTCGGCGATCGCCAGCGTCGCCCACGGCAAGACGAGATGTCTTGCCCACTCAAGCGGATCCTCCAAGAGCGGAACATATCCGCTGCTTGGGAACCAGGCGAACCCGTGGTTCGTGAGTTGGAAGAAGAGGAAATAGGAGATCAAGATGCCGCTCAGGAAGGTTGGCACCGACAGGCCGATATAGGCGAAAAGCGCCAGGATATGATCGACGAGCCGCCCCTGCCAGCGTGCGGCCACGACACCGAAGACGATCGATATCGTCATCCAGATGACCATCGCGCCCAGCGCCAGCGAAATCGTCACGGGAGCCTTGGCAAGAATGAGGTCGGTGACGGCCGCTTGCTTGCGGAAGGAGTAGCCAAGGGCTGGCGGCCAATGCAGCAGCCCCATCGGGGCGCCCTGGATATCCGGCCCCCGGAAGAGATAGTACCAAAGCTGATGATACCAGGGTTCGTTAAGACGCAGCGCCCGCGCCACGCCGTCTATCGTTTCCTGTGTCGCATTTCGCGGCGCGAGCATCGCCGCCGGGTTCCGATAGGCGATCCTCGTAATGAAGAATGAAAGCACCAGCACGATCACGAGGGTGGCGGCCGACCGCAAGATGGTTGAGACGATGTTCTTTGTCATGACTTAGGATCGCCTCTGATGCGGATCGAGTACGCGCCGCAACCCCGAACTCAAGGTGTTGAAGCCAACCACCGTCAGAAACAAGGCAAGGCCTGGCCCCGCCAGAAACCAGGGCTGATCCTGGTAGAGGGAAGTCCGCTGGGCTTCGGCGATCATGTTGCCCCAGCTCGGCACCGGTGCCTGGATTCCGACGCCGAGAAACGAGAGTGTCGCCTCGGCCACGATATTGGCTGGAAGTTGCACCGCCCAATATACGAGCAGCGTCGGCAGGATGTTCGGCAGGATGTCGACGAAAATGATGCGAGCGTTCGACGCACCGATGACCAAGGACGACTCGACCAGCGGGCCAGATCGCATTTCCAGTACCATTCCACGCGTCAGGCGGGCGAAGTAGGTCCAGGAGAACAGGGCTATCACAAGGATGATGACGAGGATCGGGGAGATCAACGGCATCCCTTGCTCGCCTCTGTTGAGCGACAGCAGGCTGAGAGCGGTGACGACGAAGGGGAACGACATGGCGACGTCGATCGCCTGACTGATCACGCGGTCGACGCGACCCGCGATGAAACCGCTGACCATCCCTATCAATGTGCCGATGATCATCGCGGCGGTCGTCGCTGGAATTCCGACGAGCAGAGATATCTGAGCGCCGTAAAGGGTTCGAACAAGGACGTCACGCCCATTTCCATCCGCCCCCAACGGGAATGACAACGAGGGCCGGATTGGAATGCCCATGTCGTCGAGCGCCACGTCCGGGAATTGCTCAGTCGGTCCATGCTGCAACAAGAGGGCCGCAAGCGGCGCAAGCAAAGCGGCAGCCAGCACCAGGCCGACGATCGCAAGCCCAAAGCGGATACTGCGCTCACGCCACAGGAGGCCCAGGAACCGGGGCGCCGGGCGGCGAACCGACCTTTCGCCAAGGAGATCAACCGACATAAGAGGCCGCCTTCGAAGTGACACACTCAACCGGCCGCTTGCCACCGGGCATCGAAGCGAGAAGACGCTTCGTGTAGTCGTGCTCGGCCCGCTCGAATATCCGCCTGGTGGGTCCGGCCTCGACTATTCGCCCCTTCTCGAGCACGATGACGCGGTCGCACAGTTCACCGACAACGCCGAGGTCGTGGGAGATGAACAGGATCGAGATACCAAGGCGATCGCGGAGCCGGCGAAGCAGTTGCACGATCTTGACCTGTGTCGTGACGTCAAGCGCTGAGACCGGCTCGTCGGCGACGATAAGCGACGGCCTCAACGCGATTGCTCTGGCGATCGCAACGCGCTGCCGCTGACCTCCGGAAAGCTGAGAGGGCAAACGGGAAAGCACAGTCTCTTGAAGCTCGACATCCGCCAGCAATTGCCGGACCATATCCTTCACCTTCGTGCGGTCCCCTTCGCCCGCGATCACATAAGGATCGGCAAGAAGGGCCTCGACGGATCGTCGCGGATTGAGGCTTGCATAGGGGTCCTGGAAGACCACCTGAATTTCTCGGCGCAAATCGCCGGCGAGTTTCGTCGGGCCTCCCGCCTTCGAATATTGCGCGCCCGAGAAGGAAATCGTGCCATGGTCGGGCCGATCAAGCCCAGCGATCAGGCGGCCGATGGTCGACTTGCCTGATCCTGATTCGCCGACCAGGCCAAGGATCTCCGCCCTACCTATCGAAAACGACACATCCTCAAGGACCGTCTGGCGGGCGACAAAGGAACGACCCAGCGCGGCGACCTCGATCAGCGGCTCCCGTGCGCCGATCGCAGTCGGCTGTGCATAGGTTCGCGGGCCCGCAAGCCGCGCGGCTCCCAGCAGCTCGCGCGTATAGGAATGTTTGGGCGCGGAATAGATCGCCGCCGCCCCCGCCCGTTCAACCACAAGGCCGTCACGCATCACAGCGACGTCGTCGGCAATGTCGGAGACCACGGCGAGATCATGGCTGACAAATACGAGAGCGGTCCGATGCCGTTCCTGCAATCGCCGCAGCAGCTCGAGAATGGATGCCTGCACCGTCACGTCCAGGGCCGTCGTCGGCTCGTCGGCAATGATAAGACCGGGATTTGACGCGATCGCCATGGCAATCATAACGCGTTGCCGCATACCGCCAGACAGGTGACGCGGATAGTCCCCAAGCCTCTTTGCCGGATTGGAAATCTCGACATCGCTCAAGAGCTCGAGTATCCGCTCGCGCTTTTCCTTTCGGCCAATTGAGCGATGGGCAGATACGGCTTCGCCTATCTGGTCTGCGATCGTCTTCAAGGGATGCAGGTTGCTCAAAGGATCCTGAAAAACGAAGCCGATCTCCGCCCCCCGGATTCTGCGCAGGACAGTCGTTGAGGCTCCGAGGATTTCCTGGCCTCGATAGAGCACCCTGCCATCAATCAATGCATGGGGGGGCAGCAGACCGGCGGCACCAAGCAGGCTGGCACTCTTGCCGGATCCGGATTCACCCACGATTGCGAGCGTCCTTCCCGGTTCGACATCGAACGACACGCCCCGCACCGCCTCTACGGCTCCGAAGCGAACCCTTAAATCACGAATGGAAAGGACGCTCATCAGATCAGTTCTTCACGGCGATGTTTGTGATATCGGCCTGAACGGCCAGCGACGACCACGCCCAGTGGGTAATGCGATCGGACGTGATCGCAATCTTCCGCTTCTCAAACAGCGGGATCCATGGCAGGTCCGCGGAGACGATCCTGTCGGCCTTCGCCCAGATCGGCGCCGGGTCGTCCGATGGAAAGGCTTCCGCGGCAAGCTTGTTGAGCTCGGCGTTGCTGTAGCAGATCGAGTTCACATTTCCCGTTCCGCAGGGAGATGCATCCGAGTTCAGCCAGCCGCCAAGCAGCATTCGCGTGCTCGGGCCCTGCCAGTCGGGAGCGAACTGACCGCCAAGCGAGATGTCCCATCTGCTCTTTGCGTCCTGGATGAAGGAATACCATTGTGTCGGCGGGATCGGAATCAAGTTGAGCTCGATCCCGGCAGTGGCGACGTCTTCCTTGACCGCGACGGCAATCGCTTCGAACTGGGCGGTCGTGCGGTAGATTGCGTCGAGCTTCACGCCATTGGGATAGCCCGCCTTGGCAAGCAGCGCCTTCGCCTTTGCTTTGTCGCCTTTGTTACCCTCGACCGGATACGGATCAAACGGTTCGTAGCCGAGAATCGTGGAGGTGATGATCTGCGACAGCGGCACGGCAGCAATTGGACCGCCCTGGACCTGGACAAGGTGTGCGCGGTTGACCGCATAGGTCAGCGCCTGGCGCACCTCCGGTTTGCGAAGAGCGTTCGCCCCGTCGCTCTGGGCCTGCGGACGGGCGTTGAAGGTGATGAAGTTTGCAGCGCCGCTGTTGGAGGAATGCAGTTGCGCTTCCTTCTGGGTCTGGAAACGCTTGATGGCGCTGCGCGGAGGAACGTCGAGATAGAGCGAGAGGTCTGCCTCGCCCGCCTCGATCTTCTGGACAATGCTGTCTTCGCTATTGGCCGTGAAGTCGACCACGATTTCGTCGACATAGGCTTTGCGGGCTTCGTCGCTTTCCGGCTTGAAGTTCTTCGCTTTCTTCAGGACGAGCTTCTGCCCGTCCTGATAGCTGTCGACATAATAGGGACCGCTTGACGGGAAGTTCCTGCGGAATTCGGCAGAGTCCGGAAAGTATTTCGATGCGACTTCAGGCGGCAATGGCGACACGAAATTCATCGAGAGAATATTGAGAAAATCGTAATTCTTGCTGTCCGACCTGATGATGAGCGTCTTGTCGTCGGGTGCGCTGACGCCAGAGATCTCGTGACTGTCGATGAATGCCTTCGATGCCGCCAAGTCTCCCGTCGGCACCTTCCCAAACTCCTGGCAATAGGCCTTGAAGCCGGAGATCGCGAGATTGAAGTAGTTGATCGCAGCGACCTGCTTGTTGGGATCGCAGAAGCGCTTGATGTCGTATACGAAATCGCCAGCCACAATCTTGCGATCCGTCGGACCGGAATAGAAGATATCGTCCTTAAGATGGAACGTGTAGGTCTTTCCGCCGTCGCTCACATCCCACGACTTCGCCAGATCTGGCACGAGCTTCGTGTCGTCCTTGATGTCCTTGGACGAACCTGGATAGGTGACAAGCTGGCGGGTGACCGCACGCAGGATTTCCCAGGAATCAGTGCTGTAGCCTGTGAGCGGATCGAATGCATCCAGATCCTGGAGCGAGGCAATACGCAATGTACCGCCAAATTGCGGTTCGCCTGCCAGGGCTTTGGATCCCGGCGCGGTGGTGATTGCTAGGTTCGCCAGGAGCAGTCCACCTGCCAAGCGGTAAGAACGACGTTTCATTTTGCAATGCCTTAGTTGATATTATCTATAATATTTATAGATTTAATCCAAGGCTAGAACGCTCCAAACTTCCAAACTTCGAGGGACGCGAAAAATATCTGCCCTGATCTGCGCGTTTTTCCGGAATTCATTTCCGCCAGACCGATCTCAGCGCCTCTGAACGATCGGCAAAACCCGGTGGCGCTGCCGGCGAAACCAGCAGGATCTTGAGTTAGGATTTTCACTATGCGGACTGAAATTAGAACAGAACTACTGCGCCCTTGCCATCATTCTATAGCATATCTATCAAAATTATAGAGATTAAGGGATCTGTCGTGGCTAGGGTATTTTGGAAATCATGTGCGCTGGGGATTGCCGGAGCACTCTTTGCGTCAACACTTGCATCAGTCGCCCTTGCCGCCGAGCGCGGCGGGACGCTTAATCTGATCGTCCAGCCCGAACCGATTTCACTGAACCCAGGCATCAATAGACTTGGGCCTGCGACCTTCGTCGGCGACAAGATTTATGATTCCCTGCTCGGCTACTCCGCGAAGGATATCCAGCCGATACCGCGTCTTGCGGTGGGATGGCATATCTCCGAGGATGGCAAGATCTATACATTCAAGCTTCGACCCGGTGTCACCTGGCATGACGGTCAACCCTTCACATCAAAGGACGTCGCGTTCAGCCTTGGCGACTTCCTTCCGGTCCAGCATGCGCGCTCGAAAGATCTTCGAGCAGAAATAGACCGGATTGAAACCCCGGACGATCTTACGGTCGTCTTCGTCCTGAAAGCGCCTTACCCGGCGTTTCTCTGGTCCCTCAACGTCGCGATCGTCCCTGCACACAAATATGTGGGCGTCACCGACTATCGCAACGCGCCGGCAAACAGCGAGTTCATCGGCACCGGCCCTTTCAAGTTCGCCGAGTGGAAGAAGGGCAGCATCATTCGTCTGGTGCGAAACGACAAATACTGGGATGCAGGCAAGCCATTTCTCGATGAAATCGACTTCCAGATCGTACCGGATGCGAATTCCCGAGCGATCGCCTTCGAGACCGGACAGGTTGATGTTCTTCGGTCCGGCGACGTGGAAAACTTCGATATCCCGCGGCTGTCGGCGCTCGACGGGGTGAAGACGAGCGAGGAGGGTTGGGAGTTCCTGCAACCTGTCGGTTACGTTCATCTCAACAACCGCAATCCCATCCTTGGAAATCAGAAAGTCCGACAGGCGATCACGCAAGCGATCGACCGGGATTTCATCATAGACACGATCTTCGTCGGATACGGCAAGCCGATCAATGGTCCCTTCTCCCGCCTGTCGGCCTACAAGAACGCAAGTGTCGAGACCGTATACCCTTATGACCCGCAAAGGGCTGCAGCTCTCCTCGACGAGGCCGGATACAAGGCTGACGCCAACGGAGCCAGATTCACCCTGAAGCTCGTTCCGTTGCCCTACGGCGAAATTTGGTCGCGGCAGGCGGAGTATCTCCGGGAGGCTCTGGCCGCGGTTGGCATAAAGGTCGAAATTCAGTCGGTCGACGTCGCCGGATGGTTCAAGCGTCTCACCACCTTCGATTACGATCTTGCCCAGAACTTCGTCTACACAACCGCCGATCCGGGCATCGGCATTTCCTATGCGTACAAGACCGTCAAGGGTGACAATGCCGGCAGCACGGGGGGCAACGTCAACGGCTACTCCAATCCGGAAATCGATGCCCTCCTTGACCAGGGTGCTCACGAGCCCGATGTCGCCAAGCGCCGGGAGATCTACTCGAAAGTCCAGCAAATCCTGTCACGGGACGTCCCGATGGTATGGACCCACGACATCGTTTTTCCAACGCTCTACCGCGACAAGGTTCAGGACCTCATCACGACGGCGCTTGGAACCGACGATAACTTTGCCGCCGTCTGGTTGAAGAAATAATGGCGACGATACAGATCATGTCGTTGAAGGGCCGCGCGGGATTGGCAGCGTCCGGTGCGGCGCTCCAACTTATCAAGGCATTTCTCACGCTGCTTTGCGTCGTCGTGTTCAGCTTTGTCCTGCTGCGCCTCGCGCCGGGTGATCCGGCGCTGATACTGGCTGGCGACCAGGGCGGAAGCGATCCGGCATTCGTCAAAGAACTGCGTCGGCATCTCGGGCTGGATGGTCCGGTATACCTGCAGCTGTGGCGGTATCTTCAGCACATTGCGACATTGGACTTTGGTCTTTCCTATCGCGACCAGCGTCCGGTCATCGATGTCGTCCTCGAGAAGGTCCCGGCGACCTTGCTTCTGACGGTAGGCGGTTTCATCTTCTCCGTTGTGCTCGGCGTCACGCTTGGTGCTCTCGCCTCACGCAGGCCCGGATCGGCGATTGATGGCCTGATTACCACGATAACGGTCGCATTCTTTGCCATGCCGATGTTCTGGGTCGGCCTCGTCTTCATCATCGTTTTCGCCGTCAAGCTCGGCTGGCTTCCCTCGTACGGCATCGAGACCGCCTCCATCGCCGTGAAAGGTGGCTGGGCCGCCTTCCGCGACCGCCTATCCCACATGGTCCTGCCAGTCCTGACGCTCGGGCTGTTCCACATGTCGGTCCATGCAAGGGTGGCCCGCACCGCGCTCCTTCAGGTTTCCGGCATGGACTTCATCCGCACGGCACGCGCAAAGGGGCTTTCGCCCTGGCGTATCTGGCGGGATCATTTGCTCCGAAACGCGCTGCTCCCCACCATCACGCTTGCCGCCCTGCAGGCCGGTCAGCTCATAGGAGGGTCGATACTCGTCGAAACGGTGTTCGCATGGCCGGGCATTGGAAGGCTCGCCTTCGACGCGTTGGCGAGCCGAGACTATAATGTTCTCCTGGCGGTGTTCATCGTGTCGTCCTGTGGCGTCATCCTCGCAAACCTTGTTGCCGACACGGCCTACCGGATCATCGATCCGCGTCTCGACAGAGAGGGAACGGCGTGATGTTCCGGCACAGCAATCCCCTGCTGAGGCTTCCCGTGCTCTTCGGCTTTCTGATTCTCGCCGCTTTGATGGTGGTCGTTCTTTTTGCCGATATGCTCTATCCCGGCGATCCGTGGCGGATGGTTGCCCGGCCAAATTTGCCGCCCTTCTCTGCGGGCTTCCCGGCGGGAACCGATATGCTGGGGCGGGATCTTGCTGCGGGACTTGTCCATGGCAGCCGCGCAACGCTCGCGGTGGCGATCAGCGTCGTCGCATTCGCGGTCACGTTCGGGGCCGCCTTGGGGCTGCTGGCCGGATATTTCGGCAAGCTTGTCGATGAGACGATCATTCGTCTTACCGAGTTTTTTCAGACGATCCCTGGATTCTTGCTGACGATCATGATCGTCGCAATCCTTTCTCCGACGCGTTGGACGGTCGTTTTCGCCATCGCCCTGATTTCATGGCCACCGATCGTCCGCATCGTTCGTGCCGAGGTCCTATCCATCCGCCGGCTTGACTGGGTCCGGGCAGCAAGGGTCAGTGGACTTTCACATCTGCGGATCGCCCTCTATCACGTTTTACCAAACGTGCTACCACAGGTGGTGGTCCAAGCAACCTTGCTGATTGCAGGTGCGGTGATGATTGAATCCGGCATCAGTTTCCTTGGGCTTGGCAACCGCGAGTCGGTCTCCTGGGGTTTCCTGCTTGGGTCCGGTCGGACCTCATTCAGGGTGAACTGGTGGTTATCCACTCTGCCGGGCCTTGCGATCTTCCTGACCGTGCTCGCTTTCAACCTTGTCGGAGACGGGCTCGAACGATGGCTTGATCCGAAACGCAGCGGAAGGGGGCGACCATGATGCCGGGCTCACCTTCATTGGTGTCCATCAAAAACCTGGATATCGCCCTTCCAAAGGGCGCAGACCGGCCGTTGGCCGTCTCCAATGCAACGCTTGCGATCGAACGTGGCGAGGTGGTTTGCATCGTCGGCGAAAGTGGCTCTGGAAAGTCAGTGCTTGCGTCGGCGATCGCCGGTCTTCTCCCGAGCGATGCGTTGAGAGTCGTGAATGGTTCGCTGACCTTCGATGGCGAGAATGTGCTTGCATTGAACGAAGTTCAGCTACGACGGCTGCGAGGCGCCCGAATTGGATATGTGTTCCAGGAGCCCATGACGGCGCTCAATCCGCTGCTCACGGTAGGAAGACAGGTGCGGGAAACGTTGCAGGCCCATGGATATGCGGGATCGGCAGAAGAGATTTCGTCGCTGTTTGCATCCATGCATCTCCCGAAGCCCGAAAAGATCGGCCAGAGATATCCGCATGAGCTGTCTGGCGGACAACGGCAAAGAGTGGCCATTGCGATGGCGATCGCCTGTAAGCCCGAGCTTCTAATCGCAGACGAGCCGACAACCGCTCTGGACGTCACGACACAGTCCGAGATCCTGAAGTTATTCCTTGAGCTGCGGGCCGAGCGCGATCTCGGTATACTCTTCATCACCCATGATTTTGGCGTGGTCCGCGATATCGCAGACCGCATCATCGTCATGCAGAACGGTGAGATCGTAGAGGCCGGAACTGCGGCGGAGCTGCTTGCGGCGCCGAAACACCCGTATACGCGCAGACTGCTCGCGGCGGTGCCAGACCTTTCGCCGGCGCCGCATCGACGTCCGGTCGAAGCGCCTATCATCCTGGAACTCAGCGGTATCCGCAAACGGCATGAGACGCCGCGCCGATTTTTAAGGAGTGCGCGCGAGGCGGTTCCCGCGCTCGATGGTGTCGACCTCGTGCTGAGACAAGGGGAAACCCTCGCGCTCGTCGGGGAAAGCGGCTCCGGCAAGTCGACGCTCGGACAGATCATAACCGGCCTCCTCGAGCGGGACGAAGGGCGGCTCGAGCTCATCAGCGAGGAAATCTCTCGCGCCGGTGATCTGTTCGCCCGCGAGCGGCGACCTTTGGTCCAGATGGTGTTTCAGGACCCGCAGTCGTCTCTCAATCCGCGGCACAGCATTCGGCGCATCCTTACCGAGGCAGTGATCAATTGCGGCCTCAACAGGCATGCTGCCGAGGCCCGGATGGTGGAACTGCTTCGCCGGGTCGGCATCGATCCCAATGCAGCCGAACGCAAGCCGCATGCTTTCTCGGGCGGACAGCGCCAACGCATCGCCATGGCACGAGCCCTCATGTCTCAGCCGAGGCTGCTGGTGGCCGACGAGCCCGTGTCGGCACTGGATGTCTCGATTCAGGCTCAGGTCCTGGAGCTTTTGTCCGAGTTGCAGCGCGATCTCGGCCTCTCCGTGCTTTTCATCACGCATGACCTGCGCGTCGCTGCCTCGATTTCCGATACCATAGCCGTCATGCAAGGCGGCAAAATCATTGAAGTCGCACCGGCGGCGCAAATCATCCGCAACCCAAAATCCATGTACGCTCGCAAATTGATCGCGTCCGTCCCTGGGATACACGCGACCGAACCGCCACCAAAATCCTTCGCACAACGAGATTTCGCATGACCAGCAACGACCTGGCGACTTCGCCGATCACTTTTCAATCGCACACCTGCGCCCATGCGGAGGTACAGCCGTGAGCGGACGCATCAAACTTCACTGGTACCTTCCCACCAACGGCGACAGTCGCGGCTTAACGGGTTCTGGAAATGATAGCCACGTTATCGGCTTCGCCGGAGGCTTCAGGCCACCTACCCTTTCCTATCTCGGCGAGGTTGCCCGCGCGGCAGAAGCTCAGCCATTCCACGCGGTGCTGACGCCGACCGGAACATGGTGCGAAGATGCGTGGATCGCGACCGCGGCGCTCTCCCGGGAGACGACGCGACTGAAGTTCCTCGTCGCCTTTCGTCCTGGCCTGATTTCACCGACGCTCGTCGCACATCAGGCTGCGACGTTTCAGCGGGTGACTGATGGTCGACTGCTCCTGAACGTGGTCACCGGTGGCGATCGCTTCGAACAAGCCCGCTTTGGCGACCATCTCGACCACGATGCGCGGTACGAACGGACGGCGGAATTCATCCAGGTTCTTCGAGGGGTCACCGACGAAAGCCGGCACGAGCCATTCTCCTTCAAGGGCAAGCATTATGACATCCGGGACGCACGCATCGATGTGGCTCCATTCGGGTTGCCTGAAATCTTCTTCGGCGGAGCCAGCAGCGCGGCAACCGAGGTCGCGACATCCCACGCCGACGTCTACCTCGTCTGGGGGCGGCAGCCAGCCCTGGAGGCCGACAACATCTCAAAACTGAAGGCTCGGGCTGCCGCCAAAAACCGTGACTTGAGGTTCGGCGTCCGCTTGCACGTGATCTCGCGGGATACGGAGAGCGAGGCCTGGGCGGTTGCCGACAAGCTTTTGTCCTGGATTTCTCCCGAGCAGGTCGCGAAAGCGCGGGATCTTGCTTTGAAGTCGGAATCGGTCGGGCAGAGCCACATGTCCGCACTGAATGCTGATCGCGGTGTCTTGCCGAAATCTGCACGCGAACTCCAGATCCACCCAGGCGTATGGTCCGGTTTCGGTCTCGTTCGCGGCGGCGCCGGCACTGCGCTGGTCGGGAGCCACGAGCAGGTCGCGGACCTTATCGAAACCTATCACGAAGTGGGCTTCGATCACTTTATCCTCTCGGGGCAGCCCCATCTCGAGGAAGCATGGCATTTCGGCGAAGGGGCCGCCGCTCTTCTGCAATCGCGCGGTCGCCTTGCACCACTATAGCTGCGGATGGGGCAAGCCGGGTTCCGTTGCGGCTCGCATCGCGGGGCTCATGGGATCGGAGGATGCCTGCCCATCATTGTCCACGTTTCTCGGAATTTATTTTTTTGAAGGTCCAAAATGACTGACCAACTCCCCAACTTCGAGGTTCGATCGCTTGCCCATAGCGAAGGGCGCCGGGACGCCTTCGCCAAGTTCCGACAGTCCATGCTTGGTATCGGCGATATCGGCCGTGCGAGCGCCGGAGCGGAAGCAAGCTATCTTGAGAGCGGTTTCCCGATTGGAGGATTTATCGATGGCGAACTGCAAGGAGTCGTGAACGGATACCAATCCTCTATCACTCTGCCGGGCGGCAATTGGATCAGTCACCTGGCCGTAACCCATGTCGGCGTATCGCCCACACATGCGAGGCGCGGGATCGCGAGGAGGCTTCTGACCGAGCAGCTTCGCCAGGCGCGCGCGAATGGATTTGTAACTGCGGGCCTTCGTGCGTCGGACGCGAGGATATACGGCCGATATGGGTATGGAATCGCATCCTGGTCCGCCCGCCAGGAGGTCGATCTCGCCAACGGAGGGCGGCTGAAGCCCGGGCACCGGGACGATGTGAGGCAAGTCGATGCTCTGGAGAGCTTCGACCTCTTCAAGAGGATCGCAAATTCCTGCCCGACACCGCGTGCTGCCACTCTTCTTCGCTGGGACGCCTGGTGGGAAATCCAGAAATTTCGCACCACCCAGGGATCGACACCACATCATGCCGTCGTCATCGGATCCGCAGGCGCGGAGCGCGGCTATCTAAGGTTCCATGTTCAACCGTCCGAAAACTGGTTTACCTCAACGCAACGAACTGTAGTTGTCGATGATCTGGTTGCGCATGACGACGATGCCTGGAGGGGTCTGTTGGGGCATCTCCTCTCACAGGATATCCTGCACAAAGTCGTTCTGCCCTCATGCCCGATCGACGACCCGCTACAGCTTCTCGTCGACAATCCGCGGGCAGTCCAGATCTCGGACCTTCGCGATGAGAGCTGGATCAGACCATTGGACCTGGAAAAATTCCTCAATGGCCGAAGCGTCGGACGTAATGCCCGTGTTGTCTTCCGGATTACCGATCCGATCCTGCCTGAAAACACCGGGGTGTGGTCCCTGTCGGGCAATGGCGCGGTTCGCAGCCATGAGACGCCGGCGCTGGACCTGTCACTGCAAACGCTCGCGGCACTTGTCTTCGGCACGCAATCAGCAACTTCACTGGCCGCGGCAGGACGGATCGAGGCCGATCATCAGGTCATTGACATGCTTGATGAGGTTTTCACCGCGCCTGGCTGGAAACCTCATGCGGGGATTTCGTTCTAGACCTCTTTCTCAAGCATCCATTGGAAGACCCCAATATCAGGCATTCCTGAGGGCACAGACAGGGTGCAGCAACGAAATCTGATTGCTGACACCAAGGAGTGGATGCCCTCCAAACTTCAAGGAGTGCGGATCCTTGACTCCGGACATGCCTTGCCAAAAGCGGGATTGCTTTCGACAGACAGCGACACCTACCTGGGACACCCCGGGGCTGGACCGAAGACCAGATAAATCTCGCCGAGCTGGCAGCCCGGCGAGCGCTCGCCGCTGCCGGATATGTTGCAACGGATGTCGACCTGCCTCTGCTTTCTGAAGGAGAGCGACATCATCTCCTTGGAAATTGCCTCCCATGCACTCCCCTGCGAGACGAAACAGCGGGCGGCGTCGCTCCGAGATGCCGATCGTGTCACTTCCGGTAACTGACAAGGTGGGAACCATTTCCCCCAAAAGTCGGCAGGGCTTGTCCTTCGCCCCACTCGCGATCCGTCGCGGGAAGCCGGCGGCGAAAGAGAAACCTAGAAATGGCGATCTACACCTTGATCATCTATGCACATAGCTCTAATGAACGTCGGCAGTGATCCTTGGAGTTTAGAATGCAAGTTCTGGTACGTGATAACAATGTTGAGCAAGCGCTCCGTTTTCTAAAGAAGAAACTGCAACGCGAAGGCGTCTTTCGGGAAGCCCGTCTTCGGGAGCGTTTTGAAAAGCCGTCCGAAAAGCGCGCTCGCGAAAAGGCCGAGGGCATCAGACGTGTCCGTAAACTCGCTCGTAAGAAGCTTGAGCGGGAAAGCGGCATTTCGGCTCCCAAAAAGGCGAGAACGTCAGGTCGCTAGTTACGTCTGGCGGTAGACTGTCGTCTGTCGCCGACATGACCTTCCAGCGTGCAGGATATCCCTTTAGCAGGTCGAGCTCCCGGGTTTCATCGCCCATTCTGGGAGCTTTCTGTTCGTTGTCCTTTGATTTCCCCTAGGAACACGGCCGCGTGAGCGACGGCAAGCGGGGCGCTGCGAGCCAAAAGGAGCATCTAGATATGCGACCGCGGGCAGACAGCCTCCTGCCGCGTCCTGATGGAATCAAGAGTTTGACCGCTAGCGATGCTCCTGGCTTCCAACGATAGAGTCGCCGTCCTCACGGCCTCGTCGAACGGGGTCGCTCGCCGCGACAGCGAACGACTCTGCCGGGTCCCTTAAGACGCCCCCAAGTGCGGGTGAGGTTTAAGGGCTAGAGGCTTGGAAGGCGTCCGCAGAGGCGACGCCCTCTCGAAGCTAGGCGTGTTTCCCGAACCGATCGTTCATTTCAGCGCCACTTAACGCGCCGTTGCCCCGACTGGCTCCCATGAGTCGGCACTCCCCTTTCCCGCGACGACAACTTTGCCAGCGGCAGACCTCGCTCTACCGACATTCGTGAAGCAGGTGAGATAAAGCGGGACCTACAGCATCCCCACCGCCTTGGTTTGAGTGGAAGAGCTGGCCATCAGGGCACCAATCGCCATCAGACCGATAGATCCTAACGCAGGACCGCCTCGGCACGAGCAAGCGCAGTCGAAAACCCGTTGAGCGAAATGCCGAACGAAACCGGATTGTCGTTGTCGGCGACGATCGCATGGACATGCAATATCTTGCCGGATTTGAGCAGAGCGAGCCTCAAGGCGTCGATCTCGATCTCGACAACACAACCGAGCGGCAGCGCCGTACGGAACGGCACGGCAGGTGCCGGATTGTGCTCATCGACCTGCAGGACGACGCCCTTCTGGAACAGGAGACCGAATGGAAGAATGAGCGTACCCTTGATTCGACCCGCCTCGGGCCGCAGCTCGATCAAGAGAAGCCTTTGGCGGGTGTCGTTGTGGATCTGCTCCTGGGCGATGACGCAGGTTTTTTGAGGCCTGGCTTCGCCCGGCTGAACGGAGCCGATGAGCAGCCAGTCGCCGTGGATCTCACGCACAGCATCCGCACCGCCGGGCAGACGGACTGTTGGGTTTGCGGCAACTGGATTGGAAACAAGCTGGTCGTTCATGGTAGAAATCTGTCCTTCTTGGTGGAATGCAAGCAATCTTGGTGATGACGTGCGCGCGCAAGTGCACTGGCAAAACCATTAAGCGAAATGGAGAAATTGACTTCCTCGCCGGTCTCGGCTGTCGCCATCACATGCAAGCGACGACTGGACATCAACAGCACGGTCAGAGCCTCGTCAAAAACCAGATCGATGAGGGCGCCGTTGGGCGACTCTGTCTGGAATTGCCTGATAAGAGCGGGTTCACTCTCCTCGAATTGGAGCACAACGCCGGGCTCGTGCATCAAACCCGACGGGAGCAGGAGCGAACCTGTCACACGCCCCTTCCTCGGGCGCAGTTCGATCACCAGCAGGCGTTTGCGTGTTTCCTCGTCAAGTTGCACCTGCGAGATTGTGCAGAGCGCTTCGTGGTGCAGGTCCGTCGTATCGAGCGGGGCAAAGACGGTCCACTCACCATGTACCTCCCGCAAGGAGGGTGAGCGAGGAGCTAGTCGCGTGGTATCGGCGGCCATCTAAGTTCTCTCATTTGGTCAGCTCGCCAACGCGGGCAAGTGCTGCGGAAAAGCCTTTTAGCGAGACCTTGAGTGCGACCGGCTGCGGCGGTGCGAGTGCCGTCGCGCTCACATTAAGGTTGGTTCCGGTTTTGAGTTTTGCCACCTGCCCGGCATCGAAGCTGATCGATGCAAGGCAACCCTGCGGAATGCAGGTTGAGAATGCGGCTGGGCTGCCTGCGGGAGTATCGTCGATCCGTACAGCCACACCTTGAGCAAGCGCCAGCCCAAACGGCATCAGCAGCGCAGCCTGCAATTTGCCATCGGCAGTATTGGCGACTTCGATCGTCAAAACGTTCTGGCCAGTATCCTTGTTGCTCTGGACCTGCCGCATCGCACACTGCGTCGTATTGTTCTGGGCCTGGCAGGCGACAATCCAGTCCTGATAGGTTTCGACGAGCGAACCGGCACCGCCAGGTAAAGGCGCCGCCGAGGCTGAGGCAGCGCCAAGCACAAGGCCGACAAGAGTAGCCGGTCCGGCAACGGCTCGCGCCTGTCGTTGAAGGCTGTCGATAATTGTCATGCTGTAGATTCCTTTCTCAAATGCGGATTGGATGGATTTGCTGAGCACACCCACCGCTGATTTCCAAAGCATGGCGGCCGCGGACTCGGCTTTGCACGACAGTCAAACAAGACACGCGTTCCTCTCGTGGCTACGGCTTGGCCGGCAGAACGATGCAGCTCATTCCATCCCCAAGGCAGACAACGGTGCCGGCGAAGCGCGGATCGGTCAGGAATACGTGGCGTCCTTCATCTGTGTAGGAGAAGCGGCCTTGATCGTCGACCGGTAGCGGCGGCAATGGCGGTGCCGCATCCGGTGCATAGGATCGCGGCACGATGGCGCTGGCCAGATCGGCGGTCGGGCTTGAGGGTGGGGCCGTGACGGTCAGCACGCCCCTGACGAAGCTCAGATCGTAATTGGCGGAGGCCGCGAGACTTCCCTGGTCGATGGCATAGCTGCCGGGGATGGAGAAGCGATCGGCGGCGCTGGCCAGTTGCCCGAAGAGCCGGTCGCCATTGACGAGACCGCCGCCACCGATCGTGTAGCTGAAGAGCGGATTGGCGGCACCTGCAGCACGGCTGGCATTGTTGGCGATGGCGCTGATCAGACGCGGCGTGATCGTCAGCCTGGCACCGGTATAACTAATCGCGTAGTTGGCGTTGCCGAGCGTGCCAAGGCCGATGGTGTAGGAGCCGACATTGGAGAACCGGTTGGCCGCTGAGGAGAGGTCGCCTGCCAGCGTGTCGCCATTGACGAGGCCGGTGGCGACATAGGTGAAGACCGGGTCGGCATCGCCATAGGTGCGGTTTGCGCCGTTGGCGGCAACGGTGATCGCCCGCGGCGTCACCGAAAGGGTGCCGCCGAGGAAGGTGAGGTCGTAATTGCCCGACGCGGCAAGAGAGCCCTGACCGATGCCGTAGCTGCCGACACCGGTGGTCCCCTTCGCTGAGGTTGCCAGTCCGCCTGTCAGGCCATCGCCATTGACAAGTCCCGCACCGCCGATCGTGTAGGAAAGCACCGGATTGGCATCGCCATAGATGCGGCTCTGGTTGTTGGCCGCAACCGTGATCGCCCGCTTGCTGACGGTCAGGTCGGCGGCGGTGAAGGTAAGCGCATAATTGCCGGAGGCAGCCAGCGTTCCTTGCGTGATGCCGTAAAGGCCGACATTCGACAAGGGGGTGGCGGATGTTGTCAGAGAACCCGACAGCGTGTCACCATTGACGAGGCCTGCGCCGCCGATCGCATAGGTTAGAGCCGGATTGGCATCGCCATAGGCGCGGCTTGCGGCATTGGCGACAACCGTGATCGCCCGCGGCGTCACTGTCAGGTCGGCATCGCTATAGGTGATGGTATAGTTGGCGTTACCCAGCGATCCTTGCGAGATCGCATAAGTGCCCACATTCGAATGCTGCATCGCTGAAGTCGAGAGCGCCCCGGAAAGACTGTCGCCATTGACGAGCCCGGCGCCACCGACCGTGTAGGTCAGCGTCGGATTGGCATCACCGTACGCGCGACTCGCAGCATTGGCGGTGACCGTGATCGCACGGCGGGCGATATCGCCAAGCGTGGTGCCGGTTGCATCAGCCAGCGCATAGTTGCCGGCGTCTGCACCGGAAAGACCCAGACCAGAGATCGTCACTGTCTTGCCGGTACCGGCATTGGCATCGGCAAAGACACCGAGCCCGCCGCTGACCGTCAGGACGTCATTGCCGAAGATGCCGTTGAAGGTCGCCCCGGATGGGTCGAGCGTCGCACCGGCATTGCCGTCATAGGTCTTGCCGTTGGCCGTGATGCCGGAGATCGACGAGATCGTCGCCCTGGCGATATCGACGGTGCCGGTGCCCAGCGTGTAGTTCGAGGCAAGGCCGCCATCTCCACCATTCCCCAGCGTCAGCAAGCCGAGCGTGACAGCCTTGCCGGAGCCGACATTCTTGTCGGCCATCGAGCCCGTGCCCGACAGTGTCAGCGTCTCGTTGCCCACCAGGTTCGACAGGCTGAAGATCGAGTTGTCCAGAACCGTCGTGCCATTGTAGATACGGCTGCCCGACAGGGTGAGGATCCGCTGGCCGATATTGGCTAGTGTTGTGGCTGTCGTATCGGCCAATGTGTAATTGCCGGCGTCTGCGCCGGAAAGACCGAGACCGGAGATCGCCACGGTCTTGCCGGTACCAGCATTGGCGTCGGCAAAGGCACCAAGCCCACCGCTGACCGTCAGGACGTCATTGCCGAAGATGCCGTTGAAGGTCGCCCCGGATGGGTCGAGCGTGGCGCCGGTATTGCCATCATAGGTCTTGCCGTTTGCCGTGATGCCGGAGATCGACGAGATCGTCGCCCTGGCGATATCGACGGTGCCGGTGCCCAGCGAGTAGTTCGAGGCAAGACCGCCGTTTCCACCATTCGCCAGGGCCAGCGAGCCGAGCGTCACCGCCTTGCCGGAGCCGGCATTCTTGTCGGCCATCGAGCCCGTGCCCGACAGTGTCAGCGTCTCGTTGCCCACCAGATTCGACAGGCTGAAGATCGTCGAGGCCAAGTCCGTCGTGCCGTTATAGATACGGCTCCCCGACAGGGTGATCACTCGCTGGCCGATATTGGCAAGCGTCGTCGCTGTGCTTGAGGCCAGCGTATAGTTGCCGGCGTCTGCACCGGAAAGACTGAGGCCAGAGATCGCCACGGTCTTGCCGATACCGGTATTGGCGTCGGAGAACAGGCCGGAATAGCCATTACCCAGGCCTAGACTGTCGCCATCGACCTTGCCGTTGAAGATGGCGCCGCCGGTGTTCAGCGTCGCACCGGCATTGCCGTCATAGGTCTTGCCGTTGGCCGTGATGCCGGAGATCGACGAGATCGTCGCCCTGGCGATGTCGACGGTGCCGGTACCCAGCGTGTAGTTCGAGGCAAGACCGCCGTTTCCACCATTCGCCAGCGCCAGCGAGCCGAGCGTCACCGCCTTGCCGGAGCCGGCATTCTTGTCGCCCATCGAGCCCGTGCCCGACAGTGTCAGCGTCTCGTTGCCCACCAGGTTCGACAGGCTGAAGATCGAGTTGTCTAGAACTGTCGTGCCGTCGTAGATGCGGCTGCCCGACAGGGTGATCACCCGCTGGCCGATATTGGCTAGTGTTGTGGCTGTCGTATCGGCCAATGTGTAATTGCCGGCGTCTGCACCGGAAAGACCAAGACCAGAGATCGCCACGGTCTTGCCGGTACCGGCATTGGCATCGGCGAAGGCGCCGCTGACGCCGTTGCCAAGCACAAGCGTATCGCTCGCCACCATGCCGTTGAAGACCACACCCGACATATTGAGCGCGACCGTGGTCGCGCCGTCATAGGTCTTGTTGCCGGCGATAATA
>Ga0209233_1000200_pt1 | contig 123594 bp, 110 predicted proteins | sample AraplaCL_Cvi_mCL_FD_184269 | JGI IMG/M metagenome (GOLD analysis project Ga0209233, IMG submission 184269) | Arabidopsis root microbial communities from the University of North Carolina, USA - plate scrape CL_Cvi_mCL (SPAdes) (version 2) | ecosystem: Host-associated > Plants > Roots >...
CATTTGGTGATAAAATCTACGCCTGGTTTTCGTTCCCATTGTTGGAAGCAGTCCTGTAACGGAAGTAGATAACACATCAGTTTGTTGAAAAACCGCTGGAGCCGCAATTCGTATCCCTTCACATCAACGGATCCGATTTTATTGAGTTTGGGTCGTGATCTTTAGAATGTCGCTTTGCAGCCGAGGCGAGATGACTGCTCTGCGCCTGCGTTGCTGTCGTCGAACAAGTGGTTCACAGTCTTAGAATCTACCGCCGCGCGCCGTCGATGCATGCCGAGACTGCTGGCTGGGAAATATCAACTACGAGCGGCGTTGCGAAGCTGATTGCCGCACGGTAACGGATTGCGAACCTGTGTGGGGCGTGCGCCTTGGGGAACGTCAAGGTCCACATTATGATAGCAAATCGCACCAGTGCGAGCGGAGCACTGGCGCGATCGACAGGAACTGGTGCGTCGCTCAGAGGCCCAGGTCACTCAGCGACGGATGGTCATCCGGACGGCGGCCGAGCGGCCAATGGTACAGCCGATCGCTTTCAGCAATCGGCATTTCGTTGATGGATGCGTGACGGTGCGCCATCAGGCCGTCCTCTGCGAATTCCCAGTTCTCATTACCATACGCGCGGAACCACTGCCCGTTGTCGTCGTGATATTCGTAAGCGTACCGTACAGCGATGCGGTTGTCCGTAAAGGCCCACAGTTCCTTGATGAGCCGATATTCGTGTTCCTTGTTCCACTTGCGCTCGAGGAAAGCCCGGGCTTCTTCCCGATTGGTGGCGAATTCGACCCGGTTACGCCAGCGCGTATCGAGTGTATAGGCCAGAGCGACCTTCGCCGCATCGCGCGTGTTCCAGCCATCTTCGGCCAGGCGAACCTTTTCGATGGCAGTTTCTCGGGTGAACGGGGGGAGTGGGGGACGTGTCATGGTGTTTCCTTTCGTAATTTGAGCGGTTGCGGCAAGCGCGGAGCCCGCAAGGGCCACAGCGGGGATCGCGGTAATGAAAGTGCGGCGTTGCATACGAATAGCGCGGTCAAAACGGCTTGGTCGGGAGGTACTTGCCATCCAGCGTGATCACGGCGCGCGAACCGCCTTCCGGATCTTCAACCTTGTCGATGTTCAGCTTGAAGTTGATGGCGCTGATGATGCCATCGCCGAATTTTTCGTGGACCAGAGCCTTCAGCGTGGTCCCATAGACCTGCACGATTTCGTAGAAGCGGTAGATGGTCGGATCGGTCGGCGGACCGTTCCCGATACTGCCGCGGACCGGAACTGTCTGCAGCAGGGCGATAGCGTCGTCGTCAAGGCCGAGTTTCTTACCCACGGTTTTGGCGGCGTCCGCCGGAAGTGGATGCTGGCCGAGCAGGGCGGCGGTGACGAAGGCCTCCGACAGACCGGTGCCCTCAGTGATCCGGGCGTAGGTCAGGTCTTTCTTGAGTTTTGATGCGAGGATGACTTCCGTCAGGTCCTGGCGAGTGGTCTGTGTGGCTTGGGACTGTACCATTGGTATTCTCTCCTTGCTTGGAATGCAGTGTTCAGGCAACGCGCCTGGCTTGGTATTTGATGGCCTGGACGTCGGGATTGTCCGCAAGGGAGACGAAGGCGCCCCTGCTGCCATCGAAAGCTTCGATAAGGCCGCTCGCGATGTCGTAAATCCAGCCGTGCAGCGCGACGCGCCCCTCTTCGAGGGCCAGCCGCACCGATGGGTGGGTCTGGATATTGGCGAGCTGGGCGATGACGTTTTCGCGCACCATCGATGCGACCTTGGCGGGCTGATCCTGGTGCTGGCGGGTTTCGTTCACGACGCGGGCAGAGTCCGCGTAACGCAACCAACTGGCCACGGCGGGCATGTGATCCAGGCACTTGCACGTCGCGATGGCGGTCATCGCGCCGCAGTCGGAGTGGCCGCAGATCACGATGTCGGAGACATGCAACGCTGCGACGGCATACTCGACCGAGGCGGAAACGCCACCCGGCTCGGGGCCGTAGGACGGGACGATATTGCCTGCGTTTCGGATGACAAAGAGGTCGCCCGGCTCGCGCTGGGTAACCAGTTCGGGCACCAGCCGGCTGTCCGAGCAGGAAATGAACAGAGCCCGCGGGTTCTGCTGATTTGCCAGATCCTTGAAGAGCTTGACTCGTTCCGGAAAAGCCTCCCTCTGGAACTTCAGAAAGCCCTCAATAATGTCCTTCATCGCTGCAATCTCCGTTCCTCGATTTGTTGAGGAGAAGGCTACGGAAGGCGTCGCATAATGTAAAAGTCTCGTTTATTATGGGGTGGATTAGATAATCTTATAGGTTCGACCATGCTTGCTCGACAGGTTCGTTATTTTCTCGCAGTGGCGGAGCATGAGAGCTTCACGCGGGCCGCAGACGCCCTGCACGTCTCCCAGCCGGCGCTTTCACAGCAAGTCAGGTTGATGGAGGAAAGCCTCGGCGTGCAATTGTTCGACCGATCAGGGCGCACGACACGATTGACGGATTCCGGAGAGGTCTATCTTCAATACGTGCGCCGCGCATCGCAGGAGTTCCGGGAAGCCAAGCGCGCTATCCACGATGTTAACGACCTCAGCCGTGGTGCGCTGCGCGTTGCGGTGACACCGACCTTCACGACCTATCTGGTCGGCCCCCTCGTCGAGGCGTTCTACAGTCGCTATCCGAATATCTCCGTCAACGTACGGGAGATTTCCCAGGAGCATATGGAGGAATTGCTCCTGTCTGACGAGATCGATGTAGGGATCGCGTTCGCCGGCGCACCTGCACCAGATATCGATACAGACCCACTGCTGGTAGAAACCCTCGCGCTTGTTGTCAGTGCCGGGCACCCTCTGGCAAGTGAAACGTCGATTGGACTGCGGGCCCTTAGTGCCGAGTCATTGGCGCTGCTCAGCGCAGAGTTCGCGACACGCGAGCAGATCGATCGCTTCTGCCACCAGCACGATATTCGCCCGAAAGTACAGATAGAGGCCAACTCGATCAGTGCGGTGATCGAAATCGTCCGCAGAACGAGGCTGTCGACACTCTTGCCCGCAACAATCGCATTCGCCCATCAGGACCTGAAAGCAATTGCGCTTGATCCCGTGCGCTTGCAGCGGACCGCCGTTCTGATGCAGCGTAAAGACGCATACAGAAGCGCGGCGGCGCGGGTCTTTGTTGGGTTGGCTAAGGAAGTGGCGGCTGAAATGGAGGGCAGTGACAAAAATCATGGCTTGGATCTCTAAGCCATTGATGAAATTGTATTTCTGATCTGCAAGGGCTGGCACCAATAGAGGGTCGTCGGTTCGATTCTTTTCAAGAGCAACGCTATTCATGGCATGAGAGGGTCACTGAATCTCGGCAAGATGAAAGCCTTCTCTATGCTAATAACACCAGTTGGGCGCTGTTCGCCGTCGATCGTGGAATGAGCGCAAGGGCAATCCGATTGGCCGCCGCGACGAAGACTAGCGCTATCGCCAGCATCGACGAACCGAGGTAGTTTAGAATCAAAGTCGTTCGCACGAAAATGCCGGCTTCGAGAACAAGCCTTCCAGCTGCGCCAATTTCGTATCTCCATTTCGGGGAAAGGAATCTACCCCAAACGGCGGCAGTTGCTGCACAAAACGCAAATCCCAAAAGCACTTGTGCCGGGATCGGTACGGCAAGGTGTGCGGCCAACGCGACGAGTGAAGCGAGTATGCAAAGTTCGAGTGCAAATCTGACGCCGAGTGCTATCGCCTTCATCTTTCATCCCCACCCTGCAGCTCTGGTTCACTCAAGACGCCGGTTCTCGCAAGCCAGTGCGGACCGATCGCCAAGTCCCCGGCGTAACAGTGGTTCGACCGCTAGGCCCATCGCAGCGTTGCACATCGTGCAGATGCCAGGCCCTAGTTCTCCTTGAGAACAAGTGCACTGGTCAGGTCGCCCAGCGGCTTTTCCTTATAGGCAGCAACGGCTGCGTCTCGAACGGTGATGCCGTGCAGCGTCGGCAGCTTGAAACGGCGTGTGATGAAACGCAGGATCGAAGTCGTGTCCATCGGTGTATGATCGACATAACCATGCCGTGCGTAGGGCGACACGATGATGGCGGGAATGCGGGAACCAGGTCCCCAACGATCACCCTTCGGTGGTGCGACATGATCCCAAAGGCCGCCGTTTTCGTCATAGGTGACAACAACTAGCATATGCGGCCATTGCGGGCTCTTCTCCAGGTGTGTGATCACATCGGCAATATGGGCGTCGCCGGCTTCAATGCTGGCATAGCCGGAATGCTCATTGAGGTTGCCCTGAGGTTTGTAGAATGAGACTTGGGGCAGCGTGCCGGCATCGATCACCTTGATTAACTCGGCACCCGCTAAACCACCATCCCTCAGATGTTCGGTCCTGGCAGCGGTGCCGGGAGCGAAGTTGGCATAATAGTTGAATGGCTGGTGATGATACTGAAAATTCGGCGCCGGCTGCTTGTTTCCGTTATCGAGTACATCCTGCCACGCGCCTCCGTACCACGCCCAGGTCACATGCTTGAGGCTAAGCAAGTCGCCAATGGTGGGCTCTGTCTGCGGCGGCAATGTCGTTGGCTTGTTCGGATCGGCAAGCGCCTTGTCGCCATCTGTCGCGGGACCATTGCCGCTTGGCTGGTAAGGTGGCTGCATGGTGTTGACCGCATAGAAATCAGGCGTGAGATTGCCATCGCCGACGAATTTCGGAATACCGTCGATTGCAGACTTCGGTGAGCTGGGTGCGGCCTTCAGCGTCACGCCATCCGCCTCGACGACTGCGATGGAAGGTTTGGCGGCACTGGTGTCGGCATTCGGATAATACGGTGCACAAGCGCAGATCAGCCATTGATGGTTGAAGAACGAGCCGCCGAACGCGCCCATGAAGAAGTTGTCGGCAAGCACGTACTTCTGAGCCACCTTCCACATCGGCGTCTTTGAACCATCCCACAAGCCCATCGGCAATGCACCGGAATCGGCAAACGCCACGAATTTATCGTTGCGGCCGCCATCGATCTGCATCTGGTTCTGATAGTAGCGGTGCCAGAGATCGTGCGTAATCGTATCCAGTCCCAGGTTGAACCCCTTGGAATCGTCGACATGGAATGGCCGATTGGGAAGATGCTCGGTCTGAGCCTGCGTGACGGGCGGAGTGACGCCCTTGGCGGTGAGGCCGTCCCAGATCGGCGGCAACTCTTTCAGAGGCTTGCCGTCTCGGTCGCGCTGAATGCGAGCGGCCGCCGACGCCTTCGAAATCCCGTTTGCGCCCGGGAAATTGCCATAGAGATTGTCGAAACTCCGGTTTTCCGCATAGATCACCACAACTGTATCGATGAGTTTCAGGTCATCGCCGGTCTTCCCGCTCGCGCCGGCGTTTGCGCCGGAACTTCCGGCGACGGCCGAGCCAAAGGCGGCCACTGAAAGGCTTAACGCGCAGATGGCGGTAGCAGTGATCGACTTCATTTTGGATTGTCCTCCGGGGGTTCAGTGGATGCGGCTCCACCTCAATAGGGCAACATATTCCCGCGGCTATCCAAGGCAAGCGCTAATTGAAACGGCTCCCAAACCTCGCTAACGATAATGACTATGATATGTGCCATCGCAGTAAGGGGCAGCGCCATGGCGATGCATTTGAGGCCGCCTACAGGACAATGGCTCGGGATCAGCGCTTTCGTCGCAATGCTGTTGGTGATCACGACCGCCACTATGGGCGAAGCGCTGTCGCGCGCGGAGGTGCAACGACAGACTTCAGCTCTGGCAGCACTTGGTAAAGCCCTCTTCTTCGATCCATCACTGTCGGCCTCCGGTAAGATGGCCTGTTCCTCCTGCCACGAGCCCGAACATGGCTTTGGACCGGCAAATGATCGATCGGTCCAACTCGGCGGCGGCGATCTGCATCAGCCAGGCTTGCGGGCGGTTCCCTCGCTCAAATATCTGCAGGCTGTCCCACCCTTCACCGAACATTTCTTCGAATCCGAGGATGAGGCAGACGAAAGTATCGACAACGGACCGACCGGCGGCCTGACCTGGGACGGTCGGGTCGACCGCGGCGGCGAGCAAGCCAAGATCCCACTATTTTCCGACCGCGAAATGGGCAACAGAACCGAGGCTGACGTCGGCCGCCATGTGCTTGAGGCGGGCTACGGCAAGGCGATTGCAGATATCGTCGGACCAAAGGCCGCCACCGACCCAGCCATTGCCTTTCGCATGGTACTGAAGGCGTTGGAAGTTTTCCAGCAGGACTATCGCACCTTCTATCCATACTCGAGCAAATATGATGCGGTGCTGGCCGGTAAGGCTGAGCTCACGCCACAAGAGGCAAAAGGCCTTGAATTGTTCAATGCGCCTGAAAAGGGAAATTGCGCGTCCTGCCATGTGAGCCAGCGTGGGAATGACGGCACTCCGCCGCAATTCACAGATTATGGTCTGATTGCCATCGGGGTGCCCCGTAACCGCGATATTCCCGCCAACAAGGACCCGACTTTCTACGATCTCGGTCTATGTGGTCCTTTGCGGACTGATTTCATCGGACGTGAGGACTATTGTGGGCTCTTCCGCACGCCGACGCTGCGCAATGTCGCGCTGCGCAAGGCCTTCTTTCACAATGGCAGCATTCATTCCTTACAGGATGCCGTACGCTTTTATGTTGAGCGGGAGACACGCCCGGAGCATTGGTACCCCCGCAAGCCCGATGGGAGCGTGGACAAGTATGATGATCTGCCGGGGACAGCCAAGGCAAACATCAATTTGGATCCGCCCTTCGATCGCAAGCAAGGGGAGGCCCCGGCGCTCACTCCAGCCGAAACCGATGATGTGGTCGCGTTCCTGCGTACGCTCACCGACGGGTACGATCCGCTAAGGTAAGAAGGATGCGCCGTGTGTGGCCGCTGCGTCCTTGCCTCCTAGGTGCCGCTTGCCCTCAGGCCAAGGAGATCGAGAACTGCGTCCGAACCTTTGCCAGAGGCGTTGATCTTGCCGTCGTCACTGATCGCGAGCTCGGCACCATTGGCGAAGCTGAGAGACCAGCCATCATCTGAACTGGTTCGGCGTCTGTCCGTCAGCTCGATTCCGGCGGCAGATACCAATGCAATAACCTTTTCGACATCCATGTTTTTGCTCTCCCCGGTAACTTGCTCCATTCCGCCTCGCGGAAGAGCTTGCTTGCCCTGCGACCATGCCACCGCATCGCGTTAGTATCAATCTTGGCAAAGTGAGCGCTCTATCGATCCACCCAGCGGGGGTCTGCGAGACACCGGAACGGAAAGCTTACACAAGTGACTTGAGCGCGCGGCGATCCATTACTTCGTCTATCGAGCTGCAGATGTAGGCAGCGCCTGCTTGCGTGAGGCAAGATGCGAGCGAACTATAAGCGTGCCCGCCGCCAGTGAACCCAAAACGGGTCAAATTCGTGCGATAATCAACGGCGCTTGATCCTGCGAGATAGATGATCGCATCGGCGATCTCGCTGGGTTCCCTTGAGACTCGAAGCGTGGGTTAATGTCGTTGTTTTCCAATGCCCATGCGGCACACCGGCTCGGCTGTGCATCGGCGTCGCGCAATGACTCCGCCAATCTTGGATATATCAACACCTTGTGGCGCCGAGTTGCCCCTAATCATTGTGCTGATTCAAAGCTCGAGGGGTGCTGCTCTCGATGCGTTGGGGGAATACGATTTTGCAGCGAGAACAAAACCTCGTTTCAGCGGTTAACGCGTCTATACACATGGAATGCATTGAATCATTATATTTTGCGAATATGTTATGTATTAAATAATTTTCATCGACAGACAGAATCAATATATTATACATTAATCAGATTTATTGAGCGAAAATTAAATTTTAACCATATTTTACTATAAATCTCCATCTCGCAAGGAATCTCGCGGAGAGGGGATCATGAGAAAAGCCATACTCGCTACATTGGTAATGTCGCTAATCGCCTCTGCCGCGAGCGCGCAGACGATCGGCGTGTCAATGTCGGATCTGGATAAGTTCCGGACTGCGTTATTGAATGGAATTCTGTCGCACGGAAAGACGATTTCGGGGCTGAAGCTCGTCACGCAAAACGCCAAAAGCGACAACGAACTTCAAAAGAAGCAGGTTCAGCAATTCATCGCCGACAAGGTCGATGCGATTATCCTTGCCGTTTCCGATGGCGATCTTGGTCCGCAAATGACCAAGCTTGCCGCTGACGCGCATATCCCCCTCATCTATATCAACAATGTGCCCTCGAATCTATCGGATTTGCCAGAGAACCAGGTCGTCGTCGCCTCGAATGAAGCGGAATCAGGCACTTTGCAAACAAAGGAAGTCTGCTCGCTTTTGAAGGGTAAGGGGCGTGTCGCCGTTCTGATGGGAGAGCCCTTCCACGCCGCTGCGAGAGCCCGCACGCAGGATATCGATAACGTCATCGTTACGCCCGATTGCAAGGGACTTCAGATCGTCGAACGGCAGGCTGCCTATTGGTCTCGCGATTATGCCGATCAGCAGATGCAGGAATGGCTGTCGGCGGGCGTAAAATTTGACGCTGTCATTGCCAATAATGATGAGATGGCGCTCGGGGCAATCCGTGCGATGAAGCGCAACGGCATGTCGATGAAAGATGTCGTTGTGGCGGGGGTGGATGCGACGGACGATGCTCTGGCGGCCATGGAAGCCGGCGATCTGGATGTCACCATTCTTCAGAGTGCCTCGGGACAAGGCGCTACCGCTGTCGACGCAGCCATCAAACTCATTGATGGCCAGAAGGTGCCACGGGAAAACAACGTGCCTTTCGAACTGGTGACGCCGCAAAACATTGCCCAGTACCTGCCGAAGACCCAGTGAGCTAAGGGGAGCACGATGTTACACTTTTGGAATAGACTTGGCATCCGGGCCCAGATCACTGCAGGCTTCCTGCCATTGATCCTGCTTATGAGCTTGCTGTCGATCAATGCGATTTCCGGCATGGGCGGTCTTTCGTCCATCTTCTCCTCTTATCGCAGCACCGCCGGCCAAAGCCTTGCCATCTCAGATTACAGCAATCAGTTGCATCAGATCCAAATGTCCGCGGAAGCTTTCCGTTCGGATCCGACGCAGGACACGGTCAATCGCTTCCACGATGGCGTCAAAGCGTTTGCCACGGAGGACCAGCGCTTTGCGGGCAACGCCGCTCTGCAGTCCGGGATGATAGCGATCCGCCAGGATGTTGCCTCATACGGCAAGGCCTTCGAGCAGATCGTGGCGCTTCAGGCAAAACGTGAGGCCCTGATTTCCAAGGTTACCGAATTCGGGCCATGGACCAGCATCGCGCTCAACGATGTCATGCGAAGCGCATGGCGCCAGAATGATGTCGCGCTGTTGCATGCAACCGGAGCGACGCTCGAGGCCCTGAACCGCAGCCTTTATTTCTCGGAGCGCTTCATCCATTCAGGCGATCTTGCGGCCTATGATGCCGCGCAGACGGCGCTCAATGACGCCATGGCCCTAAACGACATCGCGGCAAAGGCAGCGAAGGATGATCTGCAGCACAAGCGCGTTCTCGGCGCGGGCCAGTTGATGCAGAACTATACCAGTCGCCTGGGCGATGTGAGGGATGTGATGCTGGCGACCAACAAGATTCGCGACAGCGAACTTGGTGTTCTGGCACCGAAAATCGCCTCGGGTTTCCGAAATCTGCAGGCGACCGTGATGGATGCTCAAAAGACGCTGGATGGCTCGGTCGATTCGACGATTGCCTCTGCGACCAGTTGGACGCTTGCAATCAGCGCACTTCTGATTGTCATCGGTCTGGTGCTTGCCTTCTTCATCGGGCAACTGATTTCGTCGGCGGTGCGCAAGATGGCGCGGACGATGGAGCACATCGCGCGTGGCGATAACGTAGCGAAGATTGACGGCACCGAACATCGCCACGAGCTCGGCGCCATGGCGCGTTCGCTCAAGGTCTTCCAGGAGACGGGGCGCGCCAAGCTCATTGCGGAGGCCAATGCCGAGCGTGCACGGCTTGCTGCAGAAGAAGAGCGCCTGCGTCAGGAAGCCGAGCGCCTTGCCGATGCGCAGGTCATGGAACACGCCTTCCAGCAGATTTCGCTGGGTCTGGATGCGCTTTCAAAGGGTGACCTCACGACGCGGGTGGGCGAGGTCGACGCCCGCTATATCCCGATCCGGGATCACTTCAACAATTCCGTCTCCAGCCTGGAAGAGGCCGTTGATTCCGTTATTCGCGCGGTTACCACCATCCGGTCGGGTCTTGCGGAAATCTCGACGGCCTCGCAGGATCTTGCGCGTCGCACGGAACAGCAGGCCGCCTCACTTGAAGAGACGGTGGCGGCACTGGGTGACGTCACGCGCGGTGTCAACGGTACCGCCGAAGGCGCAGGTCACGCGCAAAATGCCGTGGCAACGGCACGCGCAAACGCCGAGAGCGGCGGAGCCATTGTTGCTCGGGCGATCGCTGCAATGACGGAAATCCAGAATTCGTCCTCCAAGATTGGCAGCATCATCGGTGTCATCGATGAAATCGCATTCCAGACAAATCTGCTGGCCTTGAATGCCGGCGTCGAGGCCGCACGCGCGGGCGAGGCCGGCAAGGGCTTTGCGGTTGTTGCACAGGAGGTTCGTGAGCTGGCTCAAAGATCGGCGAGCGCGGCCAGGGAAATCAAGGGATTGATCTCCACTTCCTCTGCCCAGGTGAAAGCCGGTGTCGAGCTGGTCGGCGAATCCGGAACGTCGCTCGCGCAAATCGTCGAACAAGTGAGCGCAATGAATTCGACGATTGCGGAAATCGCACTTGCCGCACGCGAGCAAGCGGCGAGTTTGAGAGAGGTTTCAGCGGCCGGTGATCAGATGGACAAGGTTACACAGCAGAATGCCGCCATGGTGGAAGAGACTACGGCAGCCGCTCAAAATTTGACCCAGGAGACCGAAAACTTAGCGAAACTGGTACAGCGCTTCAGGACGCGCAGCGCCCCCGCGTCTGGGCATCGGCTGTACGCGGTGGCGTAAGCTTACCAACGGAGCTTGTCGATATTGGGTTGGGCTATTCTGTATGAGGCCTAACCCAGTCGATATAAAGACAGTCAGCGTTCTCGTCTGCTCTCCTGCAGCGTTGGTTCGAGGAATCCTCGCAATTTCAACCGGTAACGCGACCCTCGACGTGTCGGTGGATGGCTGCCCGGCCGAGACGTCAGTGTTTTCAGCGACGGAGAAATTGGCTTGCAAAGCATCATTGTCGGCGTAACACGCCAGTCCGTTACGCATATTCTTGACTGGTTTCATCTATCGATGCGGCCGCGGCACGTTGAAAAGACCTGGGAGGGCATCAGACATCTGCAAAATCTGGAAGTCTATCTACAAAACGTCGCAATCCATGTGCCCAGACTTCGACACCTCCTATGGAGTGGATATGTCCGAGAGCAAGCGAGGCCGTAAAGCAGATGCTTGCCCAATTGGATCAGCATCCCGGATGCCGCAATGCCCTCGGCTAAATCAGGCGCCTCTACGAGCTGATTGGCAATCTGGGCACTTACCTACTCCAGAATGAAACTTCTATCGTCAACTACTGTCGGCGATACTGGTCCGGCCTGCCGATATCCAGTTCACCGGCGGAAAGTGCCGCCAACAGCCTGGTCAATGTTCGGATGAACAAGAAGCGTCAGATGCGCTGGTCGCCAATTGGCGCTCATCGGGTTCTTCCGGTCCGAGCCGCCGTCGCGGATGGTCGTCTCAAGCAGGCAAAGCTCAGCCTTGTAGCCTAACCCCATCTTTATTCCACTCCCTCGAATTATCAAACTAAATGCCCATTCTCAAATTAAGTGAACGGGATAATGGGCCGATATCATTGAGTCGCGATTCTCGAAATTAAATGGAAAGTGACATCCGAAACGGACGGCAAAATTCCGGATTGGACGAAGTTGAAATCCGAGTTGGACATATGTAAATTCCGACTTGAACCCACCCTGAAGCCCGGAAGACTTTGATCGCAGCCGCGCAGCTTATCAGGGCGATAGCTCCTTGGCTCGTGCGTTGATCTTCTCGCAGGCATCCCGGACCGGATCGCGCACTGGCACTAGCGGGGAAACGCCGAGCAGGATAAGCGCTTTAAAATGCATCCAGCCGCCCCCAAGCACCGGCGCATAGGATGTCATCACGGTGCGTTCTTCGCCGTAGAGACGCGTGTACTCGGCAAAATTGGCGAAGTTCTCGTGATTGCTATCCTTTAGACAAAAAGTCTCGGCAGCAGTACCCTCGGCAAGGATGACTTCATGGGTATCGAGCATCACGGCATAGTACTCAATCGGCATGCCGTCGGCTGGGATTACAGGTGCGATAGTCGTGCCGTTTACAAGTTCCTTCACGCGGATAAAAACGCCGTCCAGAAACAGCGCATGGCCGGGCGACAGGTACAGATCGGAATGTGGTGTGTGGCCATCCAGCGCGTAACGGGAAACTCGGATCGGGATGACGTCCTTGTGCCAGCGGGCGCCGCTCTTCTTGAAGACTTGGCGACCGATCCATTTGATCGGGCGGGCGCTCCCGTCCGGAAGGGTCACGCAATCATTGATGCGTAGATCTTCTACGGGCTTTTCACCGCGATCGGTGAGGATCGCCGTACCACGCAGAAAGCAGTTCGCACCGCCGCCATAGCCTCCACCGGGAGCACTGCCGTGAGAGTCTCCGTGTCCATCAGCGTCGCCCCGCCCCCAAAGACGCCCCATCGCACTTGCAGGAGAGGTAGAAATTGCCATCGCCAAGGCTGCTAGGCCAGCAAGCCCGGCACCGGCCGCTGCGGCGACACCTAAAAAATGCCTGCGTGCAGCATCACGCGGCCGCTTCGGGTTTTTCCTGGAGGACATGCTCGTCTCCTTTTTCAAAAGGAATAGCTGCAAATGATACGACAGGTTGCTTTTTATTCAACTTCACCGAACAGCGCTGGCTCTCCGTCAAAAGGAGTAGGCATATCGCTCTCGAAGACGAAGCCGGCAATACGTTCTCATATGGGCGTCTGACCTCTCATTTTTGCCGAGCCGCATGCGCACTCAGCGCCACAGCGGGCAACCTTCCGCCTTCTCTCCTCTGTGATCCTTGGAAAGACAGAATGACATGACTGCTTCCAAGGGATCTGAGGCGTTGCCGCCGCGGTCGACCATCTTTTTGTGGTGTTTTCCAGTGCCTGCCTCTATGCAAGCACGGCAAGATCGTCCTTCGACGCGAATTATTTTTAGGACCGCCACACGTGAGGCCTGCGCCCTTCATCAGATCCTTCGAGCGCGGCTATAAAGTGTGGATGGTGATCGAAGCAGAACAGGATCCAACCATTGTATCACCGAAGAGTGCTGTGGAGAGGGCGATTATTGCTGAAATGAAAGGCTTAACGGTTAGTTTCGCCCATTCGATGTCTTCGCCAGCATCTCGCTCAGCGTTGCCGCCGAGAGCATGGCTTCGGCCAGAAGTTTCTTGAGCTTCTGGTTTTCTTCCATCAGTGCTCTCACTCTCTTGGAATCGAGACCGGCATTTCCCAAATGGAGGGATTGCCACCGATAGAAGGTCGGCTCGCTGATGCCGTGCTTGTGGCAAACATCCGCCACCGTCACCCCCGCCTGGTGCTCCTTCAGAATGCCGGTAATCTGGTCGTCGTCGAATTTTCTCTTGCCCATCACCGCTTCAGTCCTCACGAAATGCTCTGTGGAAACTGTCGATAAGTGGTCTGACGGCATAGAACGCCACGCTGCTTTTGCCCGTTTCGATCAATGTCTGTACGGGCATGCCCGCGACCAGTTCGACATCGCTCATTTTCGCCAACCGCCCGTCCGTCACTCGGATCGTCGCGGCAAAGTACGGCTGGCCGCTCTGCGCGTCGGTGAGACGGTCCGCCGATACATACTCGACCCGGCCTTTCAGCAATGGAACGCGCCGCTGATTGTATGGGAGGAGGTGAACCTGCGCTTCAAGCCCCGCTCGGACGAGATTGATGTCTTCCGGTCTGACGTGGGCTGATACGATGAGCCGATCGCTGCGCGGCACAAGATCGACGAGCGGCTCGCCCGCGCCGATCACTCCGCCGGCGGTGTGGATGCGCAGGTTCATGATTGTTCCATCTTCTGGGGCACGGATCTCGGTCCTTGAAAGCTGGTCGTCGATCGCCCACAAGCGCTCGCGCAATTGCATGATCTGGTTTTCCGTATCGCGCATGCCCTGCGCGACTTCGCTCAGCCGGTCGCTCTCAAGCTTTGCGAGATCGGCCTGTGCCCCGCTGATCACTTGGTAGGCGCGGGAAATCTGCGCCTCCACCTGACCCTGCTGCCCAGCAAGGTCTGCTTTTTCCCGCTGGAGGTTGAGAACGGTATTCTTTCGTTCCAATCCCTTGGCGTTGAGGGCCGTAACCTGATCCAGTTCCTGCTGCGAGATTGCCGCCCTGTCGGTAAGTGCTGCCTTCTGCGCGCCAAGTCCTACGATTTCCTGCCGTACCTGTGCGATCTTCTCATTGGTGATGCCAACCTCCGCCTGCATGACCTGACGACGCGCTTCGAAGATTTTCCGTTGTCCAGTCAGAATCGCGCCGACCGAGGGATCTCTGTCCATTGCCGACCTGAAGTCCTGCGGAAAAGCGATATGGTCGGCGCCCGTCTGCTCGGCAAGCAGGCGGGCGCGACATCCTTCGGCGTCCCAAAGCTGTCCCTGAATACTGTCGCGCTCCGAGCGGGACTTCGTGTCGTCGAGTTCTATCAAGACTTGTCCGGCCGTGACCGCGTCGCCGTTTTTCACGAGTATGCGTCGCACGATTCCGCCTTCCAGGTGCTGAATGGTCTTACGGCTGGACTCCGGTTCGATGACGCCCGATGCAACAGCTGCGCTTTTCAGCGGCGCCAGAACCGACCAGATTCCCAATCCGACGATGAAGATGGCGATCAACAGGTTCCCCGTCCATATAACGCCCCTAAGCCCCGGCATGGGCGAAGGGGGGGCAGGCCCGCGCTGTTTCGTCCCGAGCACCGGCGCGTAGGCTGCCAGTTGCTTGGGCGTCGCAATCGACCCTTCGGCAAAGCGCTGGCTCGCTCTCGAGGAATTTGAAAATCTCGCCAGCGTTGCGTCCAGTCGAACAAGGGTCATGTCCGCGTCCCTCCTACGTTCCCGTTCGCGATGGCGGTTGAAGATAGGTTTCATAAATCCGCTCGCTGTCGCCGAAGGCAGCCACCGTCCCGTTGCGCATGATGGCGATCTTGTTGGTAACTGGCAGGATTCCCATGCGGTGAGTTATGATAACAATGGTCATGCCCCTGGACTTCATGCGTTCGATTGCCTTGTGCAGCATGCGCTCACCGTCATAGTCCAGGCTGGAGTTCGGATCATCGAGAACGATGAGGGACGGATTTCCATAGGCGGCCCGTGCCAACCCTAGCTGTTGGCGTTGAGCGCGAAGGAGCAGGCTTCCACCTTCGCCGATATCGGTCTCGTAGCCCCTTGGCAGCCGCATGATCGCCTCGTGCAATCCAACCAGCTTCGCGGCATCGATCGCTTTGGTGGGATCTCCTCCATCCAGCCGGCCGATCACATCCTTGATTGCTCCGCCGAAGAGCTCGATATCCTGCGGCAGATATCCGACATGGTGGGTCCCTCCGCAAAGGCGCAGAGCCGAAATATCTACCCCACCAAGAAGAGCGCACCCGCTTGTTGCTTGTACAACGCCCGCTATGACGCGACCTAGCGTCGATTTTCCCGATCCCGAGGGGCCGATGAGGGCGATGCAATCGCCAGGCGCCAGGCGCAGCGTGATACCGCTTAGTATCTGCCTGTTGGCGAATGGTTGAATATAGCCGACGTTATCGAGAACAAGGCCATTGGGTTCTGGTTGCGGCACCGTTCGGACATCGTGTTCCGATGCAATGACGATCAGCATTCCGTTCAGGCGATTGAACGCATTGCGCGCAAACGTAAAGGAGCGCCATGCACCTATTGCGCCCTCGATGGGTGCGAGCCCGCGCCCGAGCAGCAAGCTCGCGACGAAGATGATCCCTGGACTGCTGTTGCTCGCAAGCACCAGCCATGTGGCAGATCCCATCATCAGGATCTGCGCGAGGGTGCGGATCGATTTCGAGAAACCGAGAACGATCTCCGTCCGATGCATCGCGATGTCCTGCGCCCTTCTCGCCCTTTCCGCATCGCGATAGACGAGCAGCGCTGCACCATACTGCATGCCCATTGCCCGAATTACCTCGATGTTTCTTAGGGCGCTCGCAAATCGCAGATAGCCCCTCGAAAGGGCAAGATTGGCACGGGCAAGCGGCTCCTGCGTCGCCAATTCCGTCAGAAAGGCAAACAGCAGAAGTGCAAGTGCGCTCAGAAGGCCGATGGTTCCAAGCAGCGGATGAACCAGGAAGAGCAGGAGCAGGAATAGCGGCGCCCAGGGAACGTCAAAAAACAGGGAACTTGCCGGTGAATCGAGGAACTGCCGTAAGGTAGCCAGGTCCCTGTAGCACTCCGTGGCGGCTCCGGTATCGGCGCGAGCAGCATATTCGAATGATGCGGTGAGCACCATGGGTCGTAGTCTGTGATCCAGCCAACTGCCGATGCGCGAAAGAGCTGCCCGGCGCACGATGTCCAGCGTGGACCCGACTACGACGGCGATGGCGATAATGATCGTCAGCATCAGTAGCGTGTCAGTGCTTCTGCTCGACAGGACCCTGTCGTAGATCTGCAGGAGATAAACGGAAGGGGCTAGAAGAAAGAGATTGTAGCCGCAGCTATAGAGGAAAACCAACCCGAAGGCACCGGCACAGGCCCGAAGCGCAACGACGAGCTGTGTCTGTGGGCGCGATGGCTTTACAGAAAGCGTTGCCATTATCCGATCTCGCTCCACTGACGCTGAAAAGACGAGGCTGCCGGCTATGCAACCTATGAGGGTCGCCAGCCGAAGCCGGCGACCCTCAGGGCCTATGATTCATGAACCAAGATGGCTGAGATCGATATGGCCGAAGTCGTTCGTGAAATGATCGAGAGCATTGTTCACGGTCGTCGTTGAGGGATCCGTGTGAACTAGCGCTGCCGAGATGTCGCCGCCGCGGGCCATGTTGCCGTTACCGCCGTTGCCGCCGACTCCAGCGAGAATGGTGGCATGCTGATCAGCCATAAGCTGAGTATATTGCGTCGCCGTCGTAGCCGCGCTTACCGCCGCCGTATCGCCACCGCTCACGCTTCCCTGGCTCCCGTTGGAGTGAGAATCTCCCCCGGCACCGCCGGCGCCGCTATTCGTGACTGCCGCCAGGAAGCCATTCTGGGCCTGAGTAAAGCCACCAGGTCCGCCGCTGCCGGCAGTCCAATCTGCCATCTGTCCGACATGGTCGCCGTTGTGCAGATCGGTAGATGCTCCTTCGACCGATTGCACGTTGGCTACGTACGCAACGGGGTTGTAGTCAATATTGCCATGGCTGATGCCATCGCCGCCGTTGCCGGCGCTTGCGTCGCCTGCAGTCGGGTCACTGAAGTGAATCGTGTCAGATATTTGTGGAATGGGCATAGGTGTCCCTCCTTCAATTTCGTTTCGTTCGTGTTCGTTCTACGGCGTGGATATCCAGCATCTCGCCGCCAGTAAGTACAACCACAGGTAAATATTACTCGCGATTTAACCCGCGAGCTATCTAGATATTCGGTGACGTTCTTTTGGGCGTATGCTTGGAGGCGTCGGATTGTTATTTCGACTTGAGATCTGGTGATTTGGCGCCCGATGGCGTCGTCGAGACTATGTGTGTGCCTGGTCGAAGCGATGCCGCTCTTCCAAGCAACGGCTCCCTAAGCGAATCGGCTAGATTCCGGGCTTCTGATCAGACTCCGCTGGCAGAGGAGATCCTGTTCGGGGGCAAAAGAACCAGCGTGTTGCGCTACCGGAAAGGGGTTTGGCGAAGCCGGACTTCTATTTCAGAGCCAGATTTGGTGCCCTCAAACTCGCTCGGCCGGGCACTGCGTCCATGACAGCCAAATGGCTACGGTAGTAGCCGAGAGGATGTAGACGAATTGCAGGCTCTGTTTTTCCTGCATTCAGGTGCACAATGCCTGAACAATTCAAGTTGCATAGGCTGCACGCTGGGTGAGGCGTGCGGTTGAGCGTGGAATGGAGACGGCAATGCCGGAAATTCGTCCCTTGTTGGAAGACTTGTCCAAAACAGGCACCGATCAGAACCTCACCTCCAATTCGGCTGCGGGGCATCTGGCTCTGGTGCCGACCTGGCTTCCATTGGATGTCGCTTCGGGTCCGAACTATAATTCAGCCGGTAGCGGCGGCGACGGGATAAGCGAAGGCGTGATCGACAGCAACGCACTGGCTGCCTTCATGCCGTCCAATGCTGCTATTGCGGGACCTCATTCGAGTGCCGACGCCTTCCAGGGCAACGATGCGCTGGTCAATCAGCACCCCACAGAAATGGCAGGGATCGGCGGGAATGGCGGAAGCGGCAATGTTGCCATCGGCGGCGGAGGTGACGTCTATCATGTCGGCACCGGTGGCAACGGTCTATTTTTCGGGGGGCTCGTGAGCTCGGATGTTGCGGTGTTTGCCCCCGTGAACGCGGCTGTGGCGGTTGGCCCTGGCGCTGAGGCTCACGCCGATCAATCGAACAACGCCATGTTCCTGCAGGGGGCAACCCAGATGGGCGGCATCGGCGGTTCCGGTGGAGACCATAATGCCGCGATCCATGACTCGGCGGTGAGCCCGGGAACTACAGTTACATTTACCGGTGACAATTATGCGGGGCACGGCGGCAACGGAGTTTTCGTCGGCAGCATGGTCGACGTGAATGTGGCCATCTTCTCCCCGATCAACATCGCAGTGGGTGCCGCTGGCGGTTCGGCCGAGGCCCATCAGACAAACAATGCAGTTTTCGATCAGGGTACGATGCAGATCGCCGGCATCGGCGGCAACGGCGGTGGCTTCAATATGTCGTCGGGGACGATTTTTACCGGCAACCATGAAGCTGGCGGCGGTGGGGTTGGATCGTCAACCGGCAGCATGGTAGACGTCAATCTCGCCTATTTCCATCCCATCAATATCGCAGTTCCTGCCGGTGGGACGGCGGACGCCCAGCAGATCGATCATGTTCTCTACGATCAGCATGCGCTTCAATTGGCCGGCCTCGGGGGCCACGGCGGAGGCGGCAACCTTACGGACGCCCATTCGGCCCTCGTGGACGACATTCTGGGCTTCATGCATAGCTGACAGATGGTCTTCCTGCCGGTATTGCGAAAGCTCAACTTCGTGAAGCCGTCTTCCGCGCCATAAAAGCCATATGCTGGATTGCTTCATCCGTTTGGCCTTTGCCTTTCGGAGAGACATGGCGCGGAATGCCCGGTCACTACGGTACCGAATATTCCACGGTGACCCTATCCACATTGTCTTAGATTTCGACCGCTGCGTTTGGCTGGTATCCGTCGGTGCCTGTTCAGTGCCGCAGCTGCTTTAAGTTGAGAGCCTGGATTTAAAAAAACTGTTTACTGGCATAATTCTAGCAGCCAATTTTATTGGGTGCATTTGTATCAGATCATATGTTTTTCAGCATGTTTGAAATCTTTGTTGACATGATTTCTATGCGTGAATTCTGTGAAATATGTTGAGATCGCATCTTCTCATCAATAAGAGTTCGATGTGTTCCGCATGCAATGGTTGTCTCTTGCTTTGCTCTTTCAGTCCATAAGAGCTATCGTAATAGATAAGACTATTGATATCGATAGTACCTCTTTTTTGTGTCATGACATGAAACGAGAACGGGAATAATCTGGATCACTGTTGGGCTGCAACTATTCTGGGGAGCAGGCAGGTGTCCAACAGTGCAAAATCCAAGCGTCAAATGCGGCGCAATTTACCAACTATTGTCGTTATTCAGCATTCCACATTGGCACGTACGACTGTGGTGAAGCTTCTTGAGCTTGAATTTGCCGGGTGGAATTTTATCGACATGACCTCGACAGAGAGTCTCGATAGGGCTCTCGGGGCCGAGGTGCGTTTGATTGCACTCGATCTGGCCGGCAGAGGTGTCGAGAGTGCAAGTCTACACAACGATATCGCGGAAATTGCGGCGCGTTTTCCCGAGGCTCCTATCACGTTGCTCTTAGGTACAGATGATGTCGGCATAGTTCGTCAGGCGCTCAAGATGGGCATCCGGGGCTTCTTTTCGACATCACTTCCCATTGATATCGCCCTTGCCGGCCTTCGTCTCGTTCTGGCGGGAGGAACATTCTGCCCGCAGCTGCTGGGCGTTGTTGCAGATGGATCAGACGAACATGCTCCAGCCAGAAACGAGGCGGAGAAAAGCTTGGATGAAAGGACGCAATATTGGCCGATAGCCGATTTCACTCCTCGGGAGGCGGAGGTTCTCGCGGAGTTGCAATGTGGCTGCTCAAACAAGGTTATCGCAGGAAAGCTCAACTTGTCGGGGCATACGGTGAAGATGCATCTGCAGCACATAATGCGCAAGTTGCGGGTCCAGAACCGGACTGAGGTGGTCGCTCGCCTGGTTCGAAGAGCCGAGGACGGGCACGGCGCCTCCCCGAATTAGGTGATTTCGCAAGTGACCACATGGTCGATGCCGAGCTGCGACGGACCAGGATGATATGTCTGTCAACAGCACCGTCTTGGACGAGCATGGCGGCGAGGATGCCCCTGCGGAAGAATCACTGAACGGATCCCCAGGAAGCACTTCAAGCGCTGCCGTCTAGCGGCACTGCGTTACTGCGTTCAAAATTACGCCCGTTCAGGAAAGAGCGATAAGCGTCTGCGATGCCCTCTTTTAGCCCTATCTTAGGCGACCAGCCGAGCGTGCGGAGTTTGTCGGCGCTCATGAGTTTGCGTATCGTGCCATCCGGTTTGGTTAGATCGTGAGTAATTTTACCTTCGAAACCAACAACCATGGAGACGAGATGCGCCAAGTCGAGGACGGTGATATCTTCGCCGGAGCCGACATTCACATGACTTTCAGCCGAATAGGTCTTCATGAGATGGACGCACGCGTCGGCGCAATCGTCGACATGCAGGAATTCGCGTCGCGGATTGCCAGTGCCCCAGATGCATATTTCTTGCCGCTGATGCATCTTGGCTTCATGCGTTTTGCGTATGAGTGCCGGCATGACATGACTCGACTCGAGGTCAAAATTGTCACCCGGACCATAGAGATTGGTCGGCATAGCCGAGATGAAATCTTTGCCGTGCTGTTTGCGATAAGCTTGGCAGAGCTTCAATCCGGCAATTTTGGCGATCGCATACCATTCGTTCGTTGGTTCAAGCGGTCCCGTCAAAAGCGCCTCCTCAACAATCGGCTGGTCGGCGAATTTTGGATAGATGCAGGACGAGCCCAGAAACATCAGCTTTTCGGCCTGAGTTCTATGAGCCGCATGGATGACGTTCGCTTGGAGGATCATATTGTCGTATAGAAAATCGGCCGGATAGGTAGCGTTCGCGAGAATACCGCCGACCCTCGCGGCGGCCAGGAAGACAGCGTCAGGGCGACGTTTGCCCATCCAGGCTTCGACCTGTTCCTGCCGTCTCAGATCGACCTCGGCGCGCGTGGCCGTCAAAATCTCGCAGTCCTCAGAAGCGAGACGTCGCACGATCGCAGAGCCCACCATGCCGCGGTGGCCCGCGACATAAACCTTTTTTCCAGCAAGGCTGTAGATCACCTCAGGCATAAGCCAAGCCTTTGTTCACACCTATCGACGGAACATTTCGCGCCATTACTTTCAGGTCCTCGCGAACCATTTCCGCAACCAGCTGATCGAGACTGGTCTCATGTTTCCAGCCAAGCTTTTTATACGCTTTCGTTGGATCGCCAATCAGAAGATCAACTTCAGTGGGGCGGAAGTAAGCTGGATCGACCTCCACCACACAATGACCCGATGTCTTGTCGTATCCCTTTTCCTCAACACCCTCGCCACGCCAAGCAATCGGCATGCCCAGTTTGGCAAAAGCCTTCTCGACAAAGGAGCGAACAGAGTGGGTTTCGCCGGTCGCCAGGACGTAGTCTTCAGGTTCGTCCTGTTGCAACATCAGCCACATGCCGCGGACATATTCTCGCGCATGCCCCCAGTCACGCTTGGCATTCAAATTGCCAAGATAGAGTCGTTCCTGGAGGCCAAGATGGATAGCCGCGGCCGCCCGAGTAATTTTGCGCGTCACGAATGTCTCGCCGCGGATGGGGCTTTCGTGATTGAACAAAATGCCATTCGAGGCATGCATGCCATAGGCCTCGCGATAATTGACCACGATCCAATAGGCATAAAGTTTGGCAGCCGCGTAGGGTGAGCGAGGATAGAACGGTGTCGTCTCGCTCTGGGGAACTTCCTGAACTTTGCCGTAAAGTTCGGAGGTGGACGCCTGATAGAAGCGGGTCTTCTTGGTCAGGCCTAAGAGGCGAACCGCTTCAAGCAGCCGGAGAGTGCCTGTTCCATCCGCATTGGATGTATATTCCGGCGTCTCGAAAGAGACTTGGACATGGCTTTGTGCCGCAAGATTGTAGATCTCGTCAGGCTGGGTTTCCTGAACGATCCGGATCAGATTCGTTGAATCCGTCATGTCTCCGAAATGCAGGATAAAGCGAGGATTCTCGACGTGGGGATCCTCGTAGAGATGCTCGATACGAGTGGTGTTGAAGGAGGATGAGCGCCGCTTGATGCCGTGAACGATATAGCCCTTCTCCAGGAGCATTTCGGCCAAATACGCTCCGTCCTGACCTGTTATTCCGGAAATCAGCGCGACTCTGCCGTTATTTCTCACCGCGTCATCCATAATTTTACTCCCAAATGGAACCCGTCGGCATGACGGCTTCGAGAAGCTGACATCAAACGGAATAGGCGAGCTTCGCCTGTCAACCCAGTCCATCGTCCGGCTTGTCGCCCGACCGCCAGAAACCGGATGGGATTGCGGGCCCTTAAGGCGGGTTTGCGACGGAACCGTTCGGACGGATTGGCTCCATCCGTGCTTGCAAAGCCGGCACTTAAGATTTCTGGTCTATTCATTTTCACCTCCCATATAAAATTATTGGTCTCGAAAGATAAATTTTCCAACATATTGAAGTCTATGTTTTGAGAAAATAGTATTTCATCAATGATTTTGAAAAAAGCTCTGAGTCTGTGAAGTTGTATTGTGCATGCTTCTTCGGGTTAATTCTATTGATGGCAATCGGAATTTCGGAATTTCGTGAGTTTTTCAGATGCTGCAAGCCGAGTTCGACAGCGCGGCGGTTCGTTTTGCCCCATTTCACTATGACTAACGTTTGTTCTGCCAACGCTGCCAGGTGTCTCGTGTCAGTCGAGGCAAGTACGGGAGCGCTGTCGAAGATAACGATTTGGCCGCGGGCGCGGGCCATCTCGATGATGTCAGCGACCGCAGTCAAACCGGCGCGGCGAGGCAAACTGAGAGCGCCGGCTGGGATGAAGTCGATGCCACTTGGGTGGTGGTGGATAACCTCCTGGATTCCAGCCTGTCCGCGCAGGAATTCATTCAATCCATGCTTTAGCCCCGATTTGAAAATTGGGTCGAGGTTTCCGCGTTGGAGATCGCCATCGACAAGCAGCACTGGGCTTCCGCTGGCGGCGAGTTCGATTGCCAGCGATCTGGCGACCAGAGACTTACCTTCTCCACTGTGAGCCGACGTTACAAGAACACTGCTCGGTAACTTTCCACCATTGGATTGTTTGAGCGAAATTACGATGGTGCGCATCGCTTCCTCAAACATCCCGCCTTGAACATGTCCTAAGAGTATGGATTGATTTTTCCGGTCTGTCCTTCTCAGGCGTGGTATGAACCCGGCGGGCAAGATACGCGCCATTCCGGTCAACTGGTCGAAGCTGCGGACAGTCTTATCCAACATCTCAACCACGAAAGCGGCCGTCACCGCGATCGAAATCGAACCTAGCAGGGCACCGATCAGATAGAAAAGCCGTCCGCGTCCCTGTGGCGCGAGCGGCACCGCAGCCGGTGACAGAACCTCTACTTCCGCTCCCGGCAGCATGGCTTGTCCCGCCAAGGTCCGGCGCTGCGCCTCGAGCTCATCTAACGCCGTTTGCTCCCTTTCGGCACTGCGCTGTAACCGCGCCAACTCAGTTTGTGCCAGGGCAGAGCGAGAACGTTGCTCGTAAGCGGCAGCTAACGCGGATCGGACTGCGCCTCCTTCACGATCAAGTGCCGTAAGTTTGGCGCGCATTGACTGGAGATATCGATCGACCGCAAGACCGAGATCCGTGCGGGACTTAAGTATCTTTGCACGCAAGTCGACCACTGCTTCGGCGTTATTGCCGTATGTCTCAAGAAGATGATCGAGATCTTGCTGTTGCGCACGAAGGTCGCGTACCATCGCGCCAATGCTGTCGGGGATGGATATATTCTGCAGAGCAAGCGAGGCGTCGTCGGCCGCTTCGAGAGTGGAAATCGTTGCGGTTAGCTCGGCGCGGTTTTGTTCGATTTTTATCTGCCGGTCGCTCAGCTCCATCAACGACTTGATCTGGTCACCCTGCGTGTCGTCGTTTGAGGTTGCGCTCATCGTTTTCTGATAACTGTCGGCAGCATCACGCGCTGCCTTTGCCCGAACCTGCTGTTCGGCGATTCGCTGTTGAATCCATCCCTCCGCTGCGTCCAGACGGCCACGGATACTCACCTTCCGTTCTTCGAGGTAGATGCTGAGAAGCCGGTTCGGAACCGCGGCTGCCAGTTCGGGATCACTTGAATCGAACCCGATCTCGATAACGCCGCCTTGGCCGTCGCGCCATACCCGGAGCGCTCTGTAGTACGCCGGAATTACGGGCTCCAGGTTGTTTCGTATCGGCAAAGACGTTCCTTCATTGTCGAACAGATCGCGTAGTGTTTCTCTGGCCTTGTCGACAAGTGAGGTTTTCCGCAGTGCCGGATTGAATTCAGGCCGCTCCTCGAGCCGCAGGTCGCGGATAACTCTTTCTGCGGCACTTCTGGAAAGAAGCCGCTCGGTCTCAGATGTAAGGTCCAGCGGATCGTTACGGCCGGGATCCTCCGCGCCGAGCGTTGTCGCCAGAGGCCTGTGAATTATCAGGCGGGATTCGGCATGATAGCTCGGTTTCAGTCCCCAAATCACCGGGATGGCAGGTGCCAATAGCAGTGTGGTGAGAGCCACGATCACGGGGGTCTTTCGGCGGATGAGGCGCAAGCATGACATCAGGTCGAAATCGTCCGATTTGGCCCCTGCCTGGAACTGTGGCTCATAGCGCATCGACGAGAACGAGCCGCTGCGGGCCGGAGGAGGAGTTGAGATTGTCATGGTGCTCCAACCCTTTTTTTGCGTGGCGCGGAGACAGCTTCGTAGAGATTTTCCAGCGATCGCATGTATGCGTTCATACTGAAGTGCTTGAGATAGTGGGCACGGCCTTTGGAGGAGAGGTGGCTCCTGATGTCAGGATCACTGACCAGTTTTGCCAATGCTGCAGCCAAAGCATCCTTGTCTCCGACAGGCACGAAGATGCCAGTTTCGCCATCGGAAATAGCTTCGTCATGGGCCCCAACACGGGTAGTGACGACGGCGAGGCCGTGGGCAAGACCCTCAATCACCGCCATCGCCATGCCCTCGGCATGCGAGGGCAAGACCAGAATATCTGCCCGTGCGCACAAGGCCCGCGCCGCGTTGGCGTCAAGCCAGCCTGGCATTTCCACCAAATCTGAAAGCGCCATGTCTGCGGCCTGGCGTCTGTAGTCTTCTACAGGTCCGTCGCCAGCCAGCACGGCTCGCCACCGGAGCTCCTTCATGATCGGGTCGCTTAGCGCAAGCAGAAGCTCCTTAACACCCTTACGCTCGCTCAATCGACCGAGGAATACGATCAATGGTATCTCGCCGACCCGAACATTGCGCATTCCGGGATCGGAAACGCAATTATGTGCGACGACTATACGGCATTCGTCTACGCCCAGCAGTGTCGTTAATGTCATATGATCACGCTGGCCGAGCACCACGACGTAATCAGCATTTTGAAACATCCGGCGGATGAGCAATTGTTGCCGAGGCGAGCGGGCAGCAAAGTCGCTCGCATAATCGTAGTCGTGCAGGTGCAAGACATGAAAGCACCCAAGAAAACGGGCAGCCTGCGTTAAGATCAGTTTTCGCGAAGTGCTGCCGCGCCCCGCGACATGGATATGGTGAATGCGTGCCGGAGCAACGATCCTATCTTTCACCATCATCAAGACGGCACCCAATAGGTGCAGCGGCGACGTCGCCACGGACCATCGAGCTCCTCTGGTATCGGTAACCAGATGTTTTCCGCCTAACTCCCTTGCCGTACCGGATATATAGCCAACCAGCCTGCCGATACCGCCGCCGTTCTCGCAGCCACCCGGCACATAGTGGCGTACGGTTGCCGCATTCCGCGGTGTTGTCATATTTCCGCTCGTGAACGCCTTCGTCAACATGCCCCGACCACCTCCCGATAAACGGCGGCGGCCTTAGCTCCGACCTGTTTGGGCGAATTCGGGCCGGTCGCCCATTCGAGTGCATTAGTCCCAAAGCGGCTTCTGAGCTCGCCGTTTTCTGCCAGTACCCTGATGGCTCTCGCAAGCTGTTCGGCATCCCGTGGGGGAACCACCAATCCCAATCTATTGGGCTGAACAGTGGCCCGCAATTCGCCGACGTCTGTGACGATAACGGGTTTGCCGAACGTCGCTGCGATATTGAGGACACCACTTTGGGAGGCTTCCGTGTAGGGAAGAACAACGATATCGGCGTCCAGGAAAAGCTGGGCAACCTCCGCATCTTCAATAAAGCGGTTGTGAATATCATAGCGGATAGCTTCTCCCATGAGTGACTGGAAGGCCCACGCATCGTCGCCACGGCCGGCCACGGTGATGCGTAGATTGGGGAGCGAGTCCTTGAGCATCGCCTCGGCACGGATCAAATGCTCCAAGCCCTTGTAAGCAAAAATCCGGCCAAAGAGCAGGACGCGCACGGTTCCGTCTGCGCGGCGTCGCACCAATTTCTGCTGCCGAGCGAGGTCGGCATAACGAGGAATGGCCGGATGGGACAGAACATGGACGCAATTGGCGGCTTTTTTGTATCGGTCAAGCATCATCTGCTTCAGCCCCTCGCCATGTACGATGACATGTTTTGATTGCCTCACCATACATCCGGATGCCCAGGCGGGTAGCGTTCGGGTATCGGAGTCGCCGGGATGCACATCCACGTCATGCACGGTCGTGACAAGCGGGATGGGTCGCCAGAACGGAGCGGCGAAGTTCAACCAAAGGGTAGAATTGCTTAAGACGTGGATGAGGTCGGGCCGTTCGCGCCGGATAAGACGTGTGAGCTGGTGAAGGAACCATGGATTGGAGAGCGAGCGGTGCCTTGGCCAGTCCATAAGGTGCAGATCGACAGCCGGATCAACCCAGGAGGCAAGGCGCGCATAGCGCCTGCGCGGAACCGCCAGGACGACTTGCGCATGTCCCGCAACGCCGTTGGCGAAGGAGATGGTGTAGTCTTCCAGTTCGGAAACCAGCAACAGCGCTTTCATTTCGCGGGCTCCGACGCGCCGGCGTCTCGATCGAGCCGAGGGAGGTTGTAAGTTGTGCGCAACGCATCGCGCATCCGCCTAAGCAGATTTGGTTCTCCTGCAAAGAAAAGTCCTTCGACAGCAATTTTGAACCGAGTGCGCCAATCAACGCCGCCCAGCTTCGCTGACGCGATCCGGTAAGGATAATGATCAGCCAGATGAAGCCTTTCTGCTACCCCCCGGCTTGCAAGAAAGATGTTTGTCGCCTCAACGACCGCAAGCCAGTGAGCCATTCGCTTCCGCAACATGGCGGCATCATCGATCGGCCGATACCATGTATTGTTGTGAATACGGTAGAACCCAAGAGGACTGGGCAACGCAGCAACGTCCCCTAGGAACGGATAGATGCCCACAAGCCAAGCGTCGGCAGATATGCGGAACTGTTTGGGAATATCCCCTGCAGCATCCCATGCGCTGCGTCGCACAGCGATTGCAGACGTCATCGGGAAGGGCCACCAGCCAGCCGACTGAGTGAGCCGTGGCGACAAATCTCCCGAACACAAGGTTCGAGGGATTGGCTTGAGGACCGGCGAGCCATCGGTGAGCGCTGGCTGAAGTCGGTGATAGACGAGTGATGCCTGAGGATTCGCGTGGAAAGCCGCCGACGTCGCGGACAGCTTGTCCGGCGCCCACCAGTCGTCTGCATCCAAAAAACTGAGAATGTCGCCACTGCTTAGTTGTACCGCGGCATTGATCGCGGCGGCCTGCCCCTGATTTTCCTGAAAGAGCACTTTAATGCGGTCGCCGTAGGCGGCCAGAATGGCGCACGATTCGTCGCTTGACCCGTCGTCTACGACGATTATCTCGATGTCCGACGCTTGTTGTGCCAAGACGCTGTCAATCGCACGGCCGACGAAGCGAGCGTAATTATAATTATTGATAAGCACGCTGATGGCCGGTCGCTTCATGGCACCTCTCACGCGGGTCGCTGCGCAACGCGTTGGTGCGGCAGAGTTGCGAACCTTCGCGCGTTTGGCAGCGCGAGATATTGCGGAGAGAATAGATGCGGCCCGGCGTCATTCCCTGCAACCACGCGTTCGGCCGGAGCTGGCGAGATCAGCGCCGCTAATGCTGCAACGAGTGACGTTCTTGTCGTATAACGTAAAGAACGAGGACCAGCACCGTCACGCAAAACCATAAGACTCCCAACCATTCTATACCTCAACTGCGGATTGTCAGTCGCGCCAGAACTATTGCCTTGCTTGACCGGAAGCTGCGGCTCAGCGCCACGCTTTCGTGGTTAGCGCCCATCATCAAGCTACTGATGAATGATCACGGGTAACATCTGCTCTTATTGGCAAGCCGGTCGACCCGGCCATTCACCCTTTGGGGAATAGGTCGACTGAGAGCTCAAACGCACCACCGTCTTTTGATGGAGGGTATAAGCGTTAGAATTACCCCCACCTTCATTTGCGTTAGTTGACTGCGGAGGTGGTCGGATGATTGTTCTTTGGTGATTAGCGCAGCTATGAGACGGAACCCATGTATTTCCAAATTGCCGCGATCAACACTAACTTGGTTGTCCAAGCCAGCTGGGACCGACGATGAGGCCGAATGCGCCCGAAGTTGCGAGTGGGCTGGCCCTCGGTTGGCGAGCCGTAGAATGTTGGGGCGCCGCCATGTCTCTTTTTCTTCAGACCGGTGCGCTTTTTCCGCTTATGTTGGCCGATGGCGCCGGCGACCTCAACGATTCGGCCAAATCCATATTGCGTCTCCTCTGCCTACCCGTATATGCATATACCCTATTGATGCTGATGCGGAACTTTCCGCAATTTCGGATAGCACTAAGGCGAAATCTTTTTGTCCCTCTGATGGTTGCCTTGCCGTTTGTGTCTGTCTTCTGGTCCGTAGGCCCGTCGACGACCTTGCGGCGTGCCGTCGCACTCCTGTTTACAATGCTTCTGGCCTATGTGCTGGCGATACGTTTCACTCCGAGGCAGTTGCTTCTACTCGCATTCGCAACGTTTGGAACGTGCATCGTCCTTAGCCTGGCCATCCTTGCAGCGTCACCGCACCTGGCACGCATGCCCGATGGTGCGATACGGGGTATCTTCATTCACAAGAATAATCTCGGTTGGTACGCCAGTATAACGATACTTGCGGCGATCGCCGTACTGATGGACGGTGCTCTAAGCTTGCGGCGAACCGCTTTGGCTCTGTTGATCGCAGGCGTGGTGTGTCTCGTAGGCTCAGGGTCTGTGACCGCGATAATTGTGACGGCATCGTCATGCTGCTTGATCGGCTTCTACTCCATCTTACCACGAATCCGTGGCGTCAGCCGTATCGTCTTTGTTCTTATTTCTGTTCAGATAGCAGCCGGTCTCCTGATTTCGTTGCATGAATTCCTTGTGCCGTTCCTGGAAGCTCTTGGCAAGGATTCTACTTTGACGGGCCGCCTGCCGCTATGGGAGCTGGTTGATGGTCAGATAGGTGATCATCTACTGCTCGGTTTCGGCTATCAGGCATTTTGGACTGAATCGAATCCCGAAGCATGGGTTATCTGGGGAAAGCTCCAATGGATGGCTCCCCACGCTCATAATGGATTCCGCGATACCATGTTGAACTTCGGAATAACCGGAATGGCTTTGTTCGTCCTGATGCTTTTCCACGCGGTGCATCAAGGCGCGGCTCTTCATTGTCACGATCGGAAATATGGTTGGCTGTGGTTAAACGCCTTCACGGTCGCGATTTTGGTGATGAATCTGACCGAGAGCACGTTCTTTCTTCAGAACGACGCCATTTTCGTTCTATTTGCCACGGCGATCATCATGTTCTCGCTATATGCGCCCGTCGTCTCGAGCAATCCGGCTTCAGTGCGTCAGCCATCCGCGGGCTGTATAATAATGGAGTAGCAAATCTTATGAGGTTGCGCTTCGCTCCGATCCTGAGCATTTTGCTTGCGACGCCGCTTCCACCGTCAGATGCGCTGGCATGGTCGAGTGCGGACGCTGACGCACCCGACCGGCTGCAAACGACAATCAGCGAAGCGACTTGTGCGGAAGCTACGCCAGCGACCTTATCGGCCAAGCTGCAGGGGACTTCCCTGAGCGATTTATTGACCAGCGCACCCGCGGCCCGGACCATATTCTACGTTTCTCCAGATGGCAAAGACACTTGGAGCGGCCTCCTTCCCAAAGCAAATTCTCAACGCTCCAATGGTCCTTTTGCGACAATTGAGAGGGCGCGCGATGCCGCGCGCGCGAAGGGGGGCCAAAGCACGATCGCGATGGGCAATGGAGATTACTATCTCACTCAATCGATCGTCTTTGACTCTCGTGATTCCGGCCTGATCATTACTTCGAGATGCAACCAGACGCCGGTCCTGCACGGCGGCCCGCTTGTGGGGCATTGGGTGTTGCAGGCCGACGGTCGTTGGACGGCATCCCTGCAATTATCTCCAGATAAGGCGGTGGGCGACCTTTTCGTAGATGGGGTCCTCCAGACGCAAGCCCGTTTTCCCAATGCTCCCCTTGATGGAGATCCGCGGAAAGGGTGGCTGTTTGCGGCCAAGTGTGGAACAGATAGCAACGGCTGGCAAGGCAATACGCGTTTTTGCTTTCACAGCGGCGACTTACCGGCGTTAGGCGATGCAAAAGGGCTTGTCGCGAACATCGTGGGTGGCTTTCGCCCCGGAAGCCAGTGGGGTAGCGACACGCTCCCAGTGGTCTCAATCGACACCGCAACTCAGACCATTCATACCAAGGGCACCGCTTATTTCTTCACTGAGGAAGGTAGTCGCTATTTTTTAACCGGCGCGGCGGCCTTCCTCGATGCCCCGGGCGAATGGTGGTACGATAGCCATGGCGGAAAGCTTGACTACATTCCTACGGACCGATTTTTACCCAGCTCCAAGGTCGTCGCCGGCCTTCTGCCTACATTCTTCAGGCTGAATGGAGCCGATGGAATGGCTGTGTCAGGCCTTCACTTTCGTGATGGAGCCCCGCAGGGTAGCGGCAAGTTCGAGACCGACACCAGAGGGTTTGGCGCCATACGGCTCGAACATGCCGATCGCGTCAAGCTGCTCGGCAACGTGATCGAAAACGTCGGAGTTGGAATCCACGTGGCCGAAAGCAAGGATGTTCTGATCGCGGGCAATGCGATCGGAAATGTGGCCGGTAACGGGATTTACCTTGGCACGGCCTATGGTACCTTCGGCAAATCCGATCGTGCCAGGATCCTGTCGAACCATATCCATGATATCGGAAGGGTTTATTTTGAAACTGCGGGGATATGGTTCCAGGCGGCAGACGATATCAGGATAGCTCACAACTTGATCGAACACGCCGCGCAGTTCGGTATAGCTGGTGGTTCCCTATGGGGGCCCCAGGACGCTGTGCATGACGCGATCATCGAATATAACGTGATCCGCAACGCCAATCAGCAAACGGCGGATGGTGGGGCCATCAAGATGATGGGCGAGCAGTCCGATCCCCTGAACAGCAGTATCCGCTACAATTTGGTCACCGGCACAGACCAGCTTATGAACAGGGCCGATGGTACATTCTGGCCACCCCGATATGAAAATATCGATGAATGGCCGTCTCCTATCAGTTGGGCCATCTACATCGACGGGAAGGCCAGTGGGGTACGCATCGAGGGCAATACTCTCTCCGACAACGTATCGGCGATTGGCATCAATGGCGGCTGGAGCAACTTGGTGATAGGAAACATCATTCGAGGTGGATCCGGCGCAGCCTTTCGCGTTGACGACGGCACCGGGATAGGATGGCATCCCCCTTGGGCAGATCCAAATCGGATCGAGGACAATATCGTATCCGTCGAAAGTGGCAACGGGCTTGCCGCTTATGTCTATGCGCCCGACCACAAGCCGGGCTCGGTACGATTCGCACGCAATCGCTACAGCGGTAATCTAAACGACAAAAGCTTCCGAATACATCCCAGGATCCTGCCATCCGGGGAGTTTGGCAGCCTAGGCGATCTTCAGAAAGCTGGCGCGGACTCCGGCAGCGTCCTGTCGGGTTCGCAATAAAGGCGTTTCCCGGCACGAGCGGCTTTCCGCCGGAGACAGGGGGTCCAGCTGTGTCGATTTAGAAAACTCTACCGCCATTTCATGCGCGTTGCCGGTGAGTGAATCTATTGGCGCGGCTCGACGCGCGATTGTTCAACGCCGCCAAGCGACTTTGGTTGTCGACCATCCTTGCGAATGTGGCGACCGGGTCTCTAGCCTTCCCTCAATCCGCATCCGCAACGGGAAGAGAAAGTTCAGCAAAAATGGCTACACCTTCGCGCACAAGTACCTCGTCGCATACGACTTCAAGCCTATTAGGCTCAAAACTCATCAAGCACTGCTTCGACAAGTTCAATACTTCCGTCGCGTCGCGACCCGTCACCACATATGCCATCAACTTCCTAGGGCCCATCCATCTATCCGCCGTCTTCGTCTGGAATTGATGAATGGTCGATGCAGCTTAGAACTGCTCAGAATTATTTGCGCGAAAGCAACTATCTTGTGCAGCGCTGCGAGCGTCATACCGTTCTTTTGGTGTTGAGGTCATCCAAAAGAGCAAGGCGGTCGACCAAGATGTATGTGCCTTACTTCAAATATCGTAGTTCATGTCAGCGCCGAGTTACAAATAGGCAGTCTTTTTACGTCCAATAGCTGCGATGGTAACTATGGAGGCAATCGGCCTGGCGTCATATCCTTGCGTCAGTTCAGGTCGTGAAGGCATAAGCCATGAGAGTGCAAACGTCGGACAGCAGGCAAACTTCAGCTCCCAATTCAATGGGCTCATTTGAATGGACCAATGTCCTCGGTGTTCGCATTTCGGCGGTCAATCTTAAAAGCGCGACCGGACTTATTCAAAAGGCGGTTGCAGAGGGAAAGAAAGAATATGTGTGCGTTCGCGACGCACACGGCGTCGTCCGCTGTCAAACTGATCCCAAGCTTCGGTCCGTTCATAATCGGGCGTTCCTAGTGACACCTGACGGCATGCCGTTGGTATGGGCATTGAAGCATGCTGGCCATTCGGAAAGCGGCAGGGTTTACGGACCTGATCTGATGCTATCTGTTTTTGAGGCCGGCAGAGCCAACGGCCTACGCCACTTCATTTATGGTGCAACTACGAAGACGCTTGAGCAGCTGCAGGCGCGACTCCTCCTAAGATTTCCGGATGCGCTGATAGTCGGCTCCTATGCGCCGCCTTTTCGCGAACTGTCTAAGCAAGAGGAAGGCGATATCGTTGACCGGATCAATCGATCGGGCGCCGATATCATCTGGGTGGGGCTCGGCAGCCCCAAGCAGGAACTCTGGATGGCGCGCATGCGCGAGCGCCTGGATGCTTCGATGCTCATCGGCGTCGGAGCTGCCTTCGATTTCCACGCAGGTCTCAAGCGGCAAGCTCCGAGGATAATCCAAAGAAGCGGTTTTGAATGGGCATTCCGCCTTCTATGCGAGCCGCGGCGGCTGTGGCTGCGTTATGCGGTCGTCGTGCCTACCTTCATCTCACTGACTATAGTCCAGAGACTGGGGCTTCGGACGTTTCCGATCGCTGATGAGGTTGGTGGATCGAGCGCGTCGAGACAACGAATGTAGGGGAGTAAAACCATCATGTCCTCATTTGCGTCGCCGGCGTCTGTCCGACCGGTAACAAACCCTGCAAAGGTGGCCGAGTCCCGCAAGCAGAGCCGGCTTGCTACCTCGTCACTTTTGGTCGCTGGCGATGTCGCGAGCTATCTCATAGCTTATTTTCTTCTTCTGCCGTTTTTTCCGAACGGTTCCGAGAATACGGTTCTGGAGCGTGTTTTCGCTTTCGCAGCCTTGGCGGCGATCATTCTCTATGCATCGGACGCTCTCTATCCTGGATATCGGCTTCATGATCACGAGCATCTGCGCCGCCGCACGATAGCTTCCGTGAAGGTGGCTGTCTTTGCGGCGCTCGGGGCGATCCTCCTACCAGAAGGATCGCGATTGCTGATTGGCGCCCTTGGCTTTGTTGGCCTCGGACTGATTGTTCAACCTGTCATGCATTGGGTCGTACGAGGCTTGTGCCGGAGGCTTGGAATCTGGGGAGAACGGGCGGTGATCATCGGGAACAGCAATCGTATACCCGCTCTCATGGCGCATTTCACCGACCATTGGCAGTATGGCATCAGGCCGGAATTCTATTCACCCGACGCTTCGGAAATATCACTCGAGGACGGGCCATCCATTGCCCTGATTGCGGGGGACACGGGCTCCCTTGCTGCCGAGTTGGCGACGATGCGTCGAAAGTTCGCCGAAGTTATTTTGCTGTCCGACACGCCGAGGCTCAAGGTAAGCGGTTTGCGACCTGCGGATATCGGCGGAGAGATCGGCGTTTGCCTCATCACCGGGGGGAATTGGGTCAACTCGGATCTGGTTCGCCGGATCCTCGATCTCGCAATTGCCATCCCGGCAATGATAGTGGCCGCGCCATTCGTAGCGTTTGCAGCGGTCGCAATCTATGCCATCGATCCAGGTCCCGTCTTCTTTCGACATACCAGGGAAGGGCGGTCCGGTATGCCGCTGCGCGTCCTGAAATTGAGGACAATGTACCAAGATGCGGAGCAGCGTCTTGAAGCCTTATTCCGGGACAACCCTGCCATGCGAGCCGAGTGGTCGAGCCACTTCAAGCTCCAGGATGACCCGCGCATCCTTCCGGTTATAGGTCATTTGCTGCGCTCTTGGAGCATCGATGAGCTCCCGCAGTTGGTGAACATCGTTGCGGGTCAGATGGCCATCGTCGGACCCCGCCCGTTTCCGGACTACCACCTTCGGGCCATGGACGGCGACTTTCGAGACAAGCGGCGCTCCGTCATGCCGGGGCTCACAGGCCTTTGGCAAATATCCGAACGAAGCAACGCGGACATCGAGCTGCAGCAGCAACTCGACGAATACTACATCGACAACCAGTCCCCATGGTTGGACTGCCAAATTCTTCTCAGCACAATCCCTGCGGTCTTTAAAGGCAGGGGAGCCTACTGACCATCCTCGCCATCTGCGAGGCAACCATCAACAATGGAGCACACAATGCATGGACAAAGGCGAATTATGGTAACCGGTGGCACCGGCTTCCTGGGGTCATTCTTGTGCGAAAGGCTTCTGCGAGAAGGCAATGACGTCCTTTGCGTGGACAATTACTACACCGGATCACGTGAAAATGTTCTGCATCTTCTTGACGATCCCCGCTTTGAGATTCTTCGCCACGACATCACCTTCCCGCTTTATGTGGAGGTCGACGAGATCTACAATCTCGCCTGCCCAGCATCACCGGTCCACTACCAGTTCGATCCCGTGCAGACCGTGAAGACCAATGTTCACGGGGCCATCAACATGCTCGGCTTGGCCAAGCGCACCAAGGCGAAGATCTTCCAGGCATCCACGAGCGAAGTTTATGGCGATCCGACAGTCCACCCTCAGACTGAGGATTATCGAGGCAGCGTCAATCCCATTGGCCCGCGAGCTTGCTATGATGAAGGTAAGCGGTGCGCCGAAACTCTGTTTTTCGACTATCATCGTCAATATGGCGTGGAAATCCGCGTGGCACGGATCTTCAACACATACGGGCCACGAATGCAGACCAATGACGGCCGAGTCGTCTCCAATTTCATCGTTCAGGCGCTTCGAGGCGAGCCGATCACCATCTTCGGAAACGGCACGCAGACACGGTCGTTCTGTTATGTGGATGATCTGATCGACGGCTTCATCCGTCTAATGGGTGCGCCCACCGGGGTGACGGGTCCAATTAATCTCGGCAACCCTGTAGAATTCCAGGTGCGTGAATTGGCCGAAATGGTGATCGAAATGACGGGATCGAAATCAGGCATCGCCTTCAAGCCTCTGCCAGCGGACGACCCGACACAGCGGAAGCCGGATATCAGCCGCGCAACGAAGGAACTTCGCTGGCAGCCGACGGTGAGCCTGCGTGAAGGGCTCGAGAGAACGATCGCCTATTTCGAGTGGAAGCTTTCGGGAGGGGTGGGGAACATGCTCAGCGCCAATTCCTTGCACCAGGCTTATCCGCATCTGCTGCTTCCGAACGCCGGCCTTCCCGTTTCAGAAGCCATCAGATAAGGACATGGATAGCAACGCAGATCATCAAAAACCAAGGCTCGTTTTCTTTCAGTGGGATCATCATCCCAATGTCAATGGCGCCGGTTACCTGCTGCTGCATATGCAGCAGCAGGTCAAATGCCTTGAGACGCACTTCGATGTCGTCGTCATAAACCACGACGGCGATTACGCAAAGATCTGCGACAGGTACGAACCGGATCTGACGCTGTTTGAAAGCGGCTATCGGTCACATGGTTCGCGGCGGATAAAAATCACCAACACCCGTTCTCATATCGACGTCCCGAAGCTTGGCCTTCATAATGCCGATCCATGGTGCGATCGGCGCACCGGTTTCCTTTCCGATATGGAGCAGTGGGGTATCGATACATATTTCTCGATCGGAACGATGACACCAGAATATATGCCGGAGTTGAGGGAGAACCTATTCGTCTGGCCTAATTTCATCGATCCCGAGATTTACCACGACTATCGCCAGCACAAGATCATACCGGTTACCCTGACGGGCCAGGTCAGTGGCCTGTACCCTTGGCGAGAGAAGGTCTTCCCGTTAATCCGCGACCGTTACCCCTGCCTAGTATCACCGCAACACACATATGAGAGCAAGCTTGCCTCCCAGCAGCTATCGGGAGAGGCCTATGCGCGCGTCCTCAACGCAAGCCTCGTCGCCCCTACATGCGGAACTGTTGCTGGCGAGGTTGTGCGGAAGCACTTTGAGATTCCAGGGGCGAACGCCTGTTTAGTGACGGAACGCACGGCAGCAGTAGAGGCGGCTGGCTTTACCGATATGGAGAACTGTGTCTTCGCCGACCACCGCAACGTTGTGGACCGACTAGACTATCTCCTTGCTCATCCCGACGAAGTACAACGAATTGCTGCAGCCGGTTATAATTTGATCCACTCGCGTCATACGCTGAATGATAGGCCGCAAATATATCAATGGTTCATATTGAACAAAGGCCTGCGATCTGGAGAAAAAATCATCCAGCCTGGACCATTCAGCGATCTTATCAAGGTGGAGCGTACCTCACAGCGAGAGAGCATCCACATTATCGGGGAAGCGAGTGATCGCGCTTTACTGAAGCAAGGCGATTTTCTTCTTGAGCAGGACAGAGTGGAGGAGGCCAAGCAGTGCTATATCCGCTGCCTGGACTACGTTTCTTATCTGCCTGAAGCCAAATTCCGTCTCGCCATATGCGCATTGCGGCAGGGCGATGCTGATCGCGCCTACGGCCTTCTGGTCAACATGGTCAAGGTAACGATGATTGACTATGGGGCGGCTGACCCGGACCCGGTCGAATGGGCGTATTTCCTCCTTGCCATGATCTGTAGAGGCCACCTTGATCAGGCGCGCAGGCTGCAAGACTTTTATCCGCGCTCATCCCACGACGAACTCAGGCGCGCTCGCATTGTCCTTGATCAACTCGACCGCAAGGATGAAGGTGTTACCTCCAGCCAGCATCGCAGCGATCGAAAAAGCATTCACCAAATCCCTAAACGGAGCGATCCCGAGTGGCTTGCGTGGTTCTCCGATATTCTCGATCGCTGTCAGCAGCCAGATCTTGCAAAGGCTCTTCGTCATGTTGCCTTTGAAGGCAGCGGAGCGGCCGAGACCGTAGCGTCTCTACACTCCAAACGCGACGTTGATTGCCATCTGCGGTTCTACTCAGCCGTGGATGGCCTGTTGATTAAACTGCACCTGAGCGACTTCAGACCGAATGTACCACCCCTCCCGGAATTTCAGTATCTTTGGCAACTTGCTCGCGGCTTGGTCCCTCATTCGCAGAGAAGTGCATTGCGGAGGATCCGAATGGCGTTTTCCAGGCTTTCCCTATGACCGTTGGAAATTACTATGGGTAATATTAAGTAAGAAGCAACTTACAATCACGCGTGTGCATCAGGTCGCCGCAGGCGAGACCTGCGGGGCTGCCCATCCGAGAGACCTCGGCACTCGATCTCGGTCTTGGTCAGTACGTTTATTTTGCACCACCGAATATGGTTCAAAGCGAGCAATCGCTTATGATGTGAAGGAAGTCTGAGTGGCTGAGGACATCAGAGCTGCGCTCTATTCGCCTCCGACCCTGTAGGCTTGTCCAAGAGATGGTTAAGCTTGAATACGACTTCGGTTCGGTTCGTTGCTTTGAGCTTTTTCATGATGTTGCGAACATGCACTTTAACGGTGCTTTCGCGCAGTTTGAGCTCATAGGCAATGATCTTGTTCGCTTTTCCACGCCGGAGCGCTTCCACGACTTCGGCCTGGCGATCCGTGAATATGTCGGCCAATGGGCGCGTGGTTGAGTTGCTCGACTCCAGTAGGTGATGCATGGCGAATAGGGCGCTTGCAGGCACAAAAAGTCCGCCGGCCACGGACAAAGCGATCAGTTCCATGCACACGCGAATGCTGACCAACGTAGGTATATAACCCTTGGCCCCCAATTCGAATGCCTTCACGATTTGGGTGAAACCGTCACTATCCGCCAATATGATGACTGGTGTCGGATCGAATTCCGACGAAAGACTTTTGATATGCTCCGAAACTGCCGGCTCGTCGATCTTCTTGCCACCGATGTTTAAGAGGATTGCTGCAAGCGGGGGATACTCGTCGCGTTTTTGCTTCCACTCCTCAATCGACCCAAATGCCAGGATAAGCAAATCCGCCTTATGGACGGCCATGCATTGCGCAAGGCATTGCCTATCCAATTCACGGTTGTCGAGTATCACGAGCGAGCGCATTGGCTCTGGCGGCAGGGTAAGTGCCGTCGAACCGTTCTCTATCTTAATGCGAGGAGCTGCGTTTTCCTGCCGAAGGTTCAAATTTTGTATAAGCGCTGAATTCACCGCCTTATCCTCCCTTACCTACTTTTTCTCCGCCACTAAGGCGAAACATTTAGCCCCTCTTTGATCCGTGGGCTCTTTAAATACATTAAATTAGGAATTGAGTAACATAATTTATAAAGAATTACACTAAGAAATATACAACAACAAAATAGAACTTTCGCGAGAAATAATAAACTAGTTCTATCCATAAATGAAACTTGTTAGACAATACACTTATTACATATGTATTTAATCGTTGATTTGAATTTTAAATTCAATCAGTAAGGTTGTCGCGACAACGCGGACGAAAACTGTGCTCATTGTATCGCGATTGAGCGAGATATATTACAAATGCTATTTGCATCATACATTTTGTGGTTCTCCTTCATAAAGAGATACGTCGTTAGGTGAACCAGCTCAAACGTATTGTTTCTTTACTCGGCTGATAAAAACATTTCTCTTGGAAGGAAGAAATATCGGCCCTGTTGCAAAGAAAGCTTGAGCGCAAATCACGCGATTGCAGGTTTCAGCTGAAAATCAGGGCCTGTTTAGGGGGACAGGATGATCGCATCAAACGTCAACCTGGAAGACGGCGTCGTTATCCATCATCCGGACCTTGTGAACCTTTATGGCTGCACAATCGGCTCAGGAACGCGCATCGGTACCTTCGTTGAGATTCAGAAAAACGTTGTGATCGGAAAAAACTGCAAGATCTCCAGCCATTCCTTCCTCTGCGAGGGGGTGACCCTGGAAGATGGCGTTTTCATAGGCCACGGGGTCATGTTTACAAACGACATTTACCCGCGTGCCGTCAATCCGGATAGCAGCCTCCAGACGGAGGCCGACTGGATGGTCATCCCTACGCTGGTTAAGCGCCACGCGTCGATCGGCAGCAACGCCACCATTCTGCCTGGTGTGATGATCGGAGAAGCTGCGCTGGTCGGGGCCGGAGCGGTTGTGACAAAGGATGTGCCCGCCGGCGGCATCGTCGCTGGCGTCCCGGCCAGAATAATCGGTCGCGTGAATGGCGGGCCAGACGATGATATGCATGCGTTGGAGGGAATGCGATGATCGGCATCGCTGTTGTCGGGTATGGATATTGGGGCCCTAATCTGGTTCGCAACATCTCGGAGGCGGCTGGAGCACGCCTCGTTTCTGTCTGTGATCTCAATAGCGAGCGACTGGCTGCTGTTCGGAGCCGGTATCCGGCGATAAAGACCACCGATAATTTCGAGGAAGTCTTACGCGATTCGACTGTGGATGCCATCGCAATCGCGACGCCTGTTTCAAGCCATTTCAGGCTTGCCATGCAGGCTTTGATGGCAGGAAAGCACGTTTTTGTCGAAAAGCCGATGGCCGCGACGGGGGAGGAAGCCGCGCGGATGGTCGACGAAGCAGCGCGCCGCCGCGTCGTCTTGGCCGTGGACCATACCTTCGTCCACACGGGCGCCGTTCGTAAGATGTGCGAACTCGTCGAAAGCGGCCTGGGAGACATGTATTACTACGACTCTGTTCGGGTCAATCTGGGGCTCTTCCAGCACGATGTCAGCGTCATTTGGGACCTCGCGGTGCATGATCTGTCTATCTTGGACTATGTCCTGAAGGAGAAGCCTGTGGCGGTTTCGGCCACGGGAATGAGCCATGTGCTGGGCGAACCGGAAAACATCGCCTATTTGACGCTTTTCTTCGAAAGTAAGCTCATCGCGCACATCCACGTGAATTGGCTGGCGCCGGTCAAAGTACGCCGCACGCTGATCGGCGGCAGCAATAAGATGATCGTCTATGACGATCTGGAACCAAGTGAAAAGATCAAGGTCTACGACAGGGGCATCACGCTGAACCCCAATTCTCTCGCATACGGCGAGAACGTCCATCAGATGTTGGTGGGCTATCGCAGTGGCGACATGTGGGCGCCCAAGCTTGATATGACCGAGGCATTGAAGCGCGAACTGGAACTGTTCGTCGATTGCATCGAGCAAAGTGCGCGGCCCATCACAGACGGCCTTGCCGGGTTGCGTGTCGTTCGCATCCTGGAAGCCGCGACCCGATCGCTCGCCCAGCGCGGCCGTATCGTTGAGCTCGAAGAGGTGAGGCGCATCGCATGATCCCCTTCCTGAACATCAAAGCACAATATACGTCGATCAAGGACGAGATCGACGCGGCCGTGCTCAGCGTCCTGGCATCGGGCCAGTACGCATTGGGCGAGGAGGTCGGGCGTTTCGAGCAGGAATTCGCGGACTATTGCAACGTCAAGCACGCGATTGCGGTCAACACCGGAACGAGTGCCTTGCATCTTGCCCTTCTTGCTGCGGGCATCGGCCCTGGCGACGAGGTCATTACCGTGCCGTTCACGTTTGTCGCAACCGCATCGGCAATCTGCTACACAGGCGCGCGACCCGTGTTCGTCGATGTTGAGCCGGTGACGCTCACAATGGATCCGGCCAGGATCGAGGCAAAGATTACGCCTCGGACGAAGGCCATTGTTCCTGTCCACCTTTACGGACAGATGGCGGATATGGACGCAATCACGGCGGTTGCTGGCCACTACCGGATACCGATCATCGAAGATGCCTGCCAAGCCCATGGCGCGCGTTACAAAGGCGGCCGTGCCGGCAGCATCGGTGTATCCGGCTGCTTCAGCTTCTATCCCGGCAAAAATCTCGGCGCCTGCGGCGAGGGGGGGATGGTCGTTACCAGCAGCGACGAGCAGGCCAAGACGATACGCATGCTGCGGGACTGGGGTCAGGAACAGCGCTATCACCATCTGCTGAAAGGCTTTAACTACCGCATGGACGCCATTCAAGGCGCAATCCTGCGTGTCAAGCTTCGGTATCTCGAAGCCTGGACCGAAGCGCGTCGTGCTCATGCCCGCCGCTACTCATCGCTGCTTGCCGGATCAGTGGATTTGATAACCCCTGTGGAAGCAACCGACCGGCGTCACGTCTATCATGTCTATGCGATAAGAAGTCGCGATCGCGACGGGCTCCAACGCGCGCTTAGCGCGGAAGGCATCCAATCCGGACTGCACTATCCCATCCCTGTTCACCTGCAGAAGGCCCATGCCGACCTTGGTTACAAAACCAATGATTTCCCAATCTCGGAGGACGCCGCACGGGAGGTTCTCTCGCTGCCGATCTATCCCGAGATGCCCGCGTGGCATCTTGACCAGGTGGTCGCCGCGCTGGAGCATGCCTATGTCAGTTAACCGAGCAGGGAAGACTCGACTCGTACAAGCGGTCCACGGCCGCCATGAAAAGCGGGCAGATCCGGCCTACCAGGCCGGGTTGGTCGAAGAACTCAGGCAATCCTACGGACGTGCCGGCCTGATTGAACTCTACGGTCGCTTCGCGACAGGCGAAGGGGTTGTCGACACCTTGATGCGGAAAGCTATCTGGCAAAGCATCACGCGACGCTGCGGTGAAGCTTTGCACGTCTCAAGCGGCGCCGGTTTCAAACACCCCGAAACTTTCGAAATCGGCAACGGAGTGTTCATTGGAGCTCAGGCCTATATCCAGGGACGCTACGATGGCACATGCGTGATCGGGGACAACGTCTGGATCGGGCCGATGGCCTATTTCGACGCGCGTGATCTGGTGATCGAGGATTGCGTGGGGTGGGGGCCTGGCGCCAAGGTGCTTGGCTCGACCCACACGGCACTGCCTGTGGACGTGCCAATCATTCGCACGGACCTGGAAATCAAACCGGTGCGCATTGGCGCATGGGCCGACATCGGAACGAATGCGACAATTCTTCCCGGCGTATGCATAGGGAAAGGCGCGATCGTTGGAGCGGGAGCAGTCGTTGTCTGTGACGTCGAGCCGTTTTCAGTCGTAGCCGGTGTGCCGGCGAGGTTCATACGTTGGCGCACCGACGCCGATCCGGTGATGGATATTTCGCGTGGGAAAGATCATGAGAGATAAACGGGTGCTCATTACCGGCGGAGCCGGTCTTATCGGTTCGCATATTGCCGATCTCGTTGCATTGGAAAAGCCGCGTGAGATTATCATCCTCGACAATTTCGTGCGCGGTCGCCGCGACAATCTCAGCACGGCAATAAGCCGCGGGCCGCTTAACATTATCGACGGAGATATCCGAGACAGATCGCTGTTGGCGAAAGTCTTCGAAGGCGTGGACATCGTCTTCCATCAGGCGGCCATCCGAATTACGCAATGTGCCGAAGAGCCGCGGCTTGCCTTCGAGGTTCTGGCGGAAGGCACATTCAATGTTCTCGAAGCTGCCGTTAAGGCAGGCGTCTCGAAGGTGGTTGCAGCCTCTTCCGCTTCGGTGCTGGGCCTTGCCGAGAGCTTTCCGACGACTGAAGAGCATCACCCTTACAACAATCGGACGATCTACGGCGCGGCGAAAACCTTCAACGAGGGGCTCCTTCGCAGTTTCGCGGAGATGTATGGGCTGCGCTATGTCGCGCTGCGCTATTTCAACGTCTATGGCCCACGAATGGACGTTTACGGGGCCTATACGGAAGTATTGATCCGCTGGATGGAGCGACTGGCGGCCGGAATGCCGCCCATCATCTACGGCGACGGCAACCAAACCATGGACTTCGTGCATGTCCGCGACATTGCGCGAGCTAACCTGTTGGCCGCGACAAGTGATGTCACGGACGAGGTGTTCAATGTCGCCAGCGGCAAAGAGACAAGCCTCCGGGAACTCGCGAAAATTCTGAGCGACGTCATGGGGGCCGCGCTCGAACCGCAGCACCTCGAGGCGCGGACGGTCAACGGCGTGACCCGTCGTCTTGCCGACACGGGCAAAGCCGAACGTCTTCTGGGGTTCAAGGCAGAGACGCAGATCGAGGAGGGACTTCATGACCTCGTCGCGTGGTGGCGGCTGAATACCGCACTGACAGGAGGTCAAGCTGCATGACACTATCGCTCTCTGCAATTCCAGTCGCCAAGCCCGTTCTCGGAGAAGAAGAGGCTGAGGCTGTTCGCCGCGTTATTCTGTCGGGATGGGTGACGCAGGGACCCGAAGTCGCAGCTTTCGAGCGTGAATTTGCGGCCTTTGTCGGCGCCACATACGCCTGCGCCGTTTCCAACTGCACGACTGCGCTTCATCTGGCCTTGAAGACGGTGGGCGTAGGCGCCGGTGATCAAGTCATTACGGTCAGCCATTCGTTCATCGCAACGGCGAACGCCATTCGATATTGCGATGGCGTGCCTGTTTTCATCGACATCGAGGCGGATGGTTACAACATCGACCCCAGTCAGATCGAAGCAGCAATCACATCCCGTACCAAGGCAATCCTGTGTGTGCATCAGCTCGGCATGCCTTGTGATCTCCGCGCCGTCGTGGAAATCGGGAGGCGCCACTCCATACCGATTATTGAAGATGCTGCCTGCGCGACGGGAAGCGAAATCTTCTGGGATGAGCGTTGGGAGAAGATCGGCAAGCCGCATGGCGATATTGCCTGCTTCTCTTTCCATCCCCGGAAGGTGATCACGACAGGTGATGGCGGCATGTTGACCACTGCCAATCCCGAATATGACCGAAAATTCCGGCTATGGCGCCAGCATGGCATGAGCGTCACCGATGCAGTCCGCCACGGTTCGAAACAGGTGATCTTCGAGAACTACGATGAATTGGGTTACAACTATCGTATGACCGATCTTCAGGCGGCGGTCGGACGGGTGCAGTTGCGGCGGCTGCCGGAACTAATTGCGCAGCGAAGGCGGCTTGCCGAACAGTATTGCGAGCGGCTTTCAACGATCACCAGGCTAACGCTGCCGATCGAGCCTGGCTGGGCTCGCAGTAACTGGCAGAGCTTTTGTGTGAGATTGCCTGATACGGTCGACCAACGGACAGTCATGCAGGCGCTACTCGACAAGGGGATCTCGACCCGGCGCGGTGTGATGAACATTCATCTGGAGGGAGCCTATTCCAGCGCAGGCTTCCATCGTGCCGACAAAAGCTTGGTTCGAAGCGTGTCGGCACAGCGGCAAACGATAATTCTGCCGCTTTTTGTTCAGATGACGGACCTCGACATCATCAGGGTTGTCGAGGAACTGCGCGGATCCTTTGCTGGAGGCGCCACCATAGACGCGATTTACCGCGATCGGAACATCGCTCTTGCGTGATGTAGCATTTGCATGCTGCAGGGCTCGATGCCCATCGTTTGTCACGCGGAATTCGTGATCCACCCCTTGATAAACCCGGGGACTGACTCGAGCGGGAGCAGTTCGACCAACATGCGCAGCGAGTACAGCCCGCTGAGAGCCACGGCGATGAAGCCAATCACCATCGCCGACCACGGCGGCAAGACCAAGAAGGCCGAAAATACCAATCCTGCTGCGGGCAGGAAAAGCAGCGAGTGCCTGCGATTGGCTATGGACCAGCGGAAACCGGTAAGCCGCCGCACGATCACGTAAATCAGGATACCGTGCCAGACATAGAGGCCGAAAAATGCCATGCCGGCTCCTGGCGCGCCGAGCTTTGATACGAAGAGCCAGGCCAGCCCCACATGCACCAGCGTCGCCGCTACCTCCGTCCAGAAAAAAATAGTCTGCGCACCCTTCGCCACGACGATGAAACCCATCGGCCAGGCCACGATCCTGAGCATCATTCCCAGGCATATCCAGCGAAGAAGTTCCACCGCTCCATGAAACTCCGCGGAATAGAACAAACTCATCATGAGCGGCGCCAGTGTCAATGTGGCAAGCAGACCGGGGCCGGCCAACAGTATGCTGATTTCTGTCTGCTCATTGACCAGCCGGTTGCATTCGGCATGGTTGTCTGCGGTCGCAGTCAAGCGCGGATAGAAGTCAGTTCCCATCGCCTGCAAAATGAAGCCTGCGTAGAGACCGCCAAGCCCCCAGGCCGCCTGATATAATCCCGCGGCCACGGCACCCCCTTCCTTGAGCATAATGAGGCGGATGGCATAGGCTGCGCCGAAGGTCAGCAGTCCGCTTGCCATGAAGACGATCCCGAGCCTGAACAACACCTTACTTTCCCGGCTAAACTGGCTCATCGACATCGGAGGCGGGCTTGCGCCTATCTGTCTGCTATACCACCAGGTGGAAAGGGTTGTGACTGCCGCTACGGCCACGACGGAAGGCGCAATGGCGTAAGCACCGAAAAGGTAGATCAGCGGGACACTGATCACGGTGCCGAGAAAACCTGCGAGCACGTTGATACGCGCAAGATTTGCAATGCCCCGCAATCCTTGTATCAACGCAGTCTGCCCAGAAGATACCACGCGGAAGAATACGGCCAGGGAGAGCAGCGCAATGCCGCCGGCGTGCTGATAGTCGCCGAACGTAAAATTCGAGACCGGAAATGCCAGCGCAGCGAGGAAGAGTGCGCCAAACAAGCCGAGCACCATCGATATGCGTCTGAGCACTTTAGCCGACTGTGCGATCCTCGCTGCATCGTCGGTGCCGGCAACCTCGGCGATCTGGCGTACCCCGCTGCCTCCCAATCCCAGGCCCGCTGCCGTTTGCGCAATATCGACGATGGACCCATAGAGGCCGATTAGCCCCACACCCTCCGGTCCGAGTAGAACAGCCAGAGCTTTGTTGCGGATGATGCTAAGGGCAACATTCACGAGCGAGGAGCCGCCCATCAGCATCGTCGACTTGAGGATCTGGGTATAAGTCTGACCGCTGGGTGGGATTGTGCGCAAAGTCGTCAGATATCCCTGGCCATTTGTCTTGTGGGAATGGATCTCCGGCGTCCAATAGAACTCGGCCTTGCCGACTTGTCCTGATAGCTTGAGGTTTTGCCCTTGACCCAGCCCAAGTGGACGACCGCTTCCGCGTTGATCTTGCCTGTGGAGCGCAAGAAGCCAGCCGACAAAGGGCTTGATTGGAACACTTGCTTTTCGCTGATCATTGATTTGACCTATTGGCGAGCGTCTCAGGATCAGAAGAGAAATCAGAGGCGGTCTCAGATGAGGGCTCTGAAATGTGGTGCTGAACAATTCTCACGACATCGCCCGGTATCAACGCGGTTGTCTCCGAGGCTTCGAATTGCTTGATCTGTCCTTCACTCCGCCGGCTTACAGTAAAAGTGAGCGGAAGCTCTTCGCCCCGATTTTTTGCCCCGCCGCGGGTCGCGAGGTCATCGACGAGTAGCCTTTGCGTCATCTCACGCTTCAATTTGAGCTGATCCAGGTTTGCCCGTTCCGACTGCGCTTCGGAAGCGACTTCGCTCCGTCGCGTGTCAGACAATCCCTCAAGGTTCCGCGTTGTCTCGCTGATTGCCTGGCGGCCCCGCATGACGGCGGTGACGAGGTCAAGCTTATCGGAGCGGTAGGTCGTGAGCAATCTCTCCAGGTCCAGTTGACGCGAGGAGAGCGCAAGGCCCTTCTCGACAAGGCCCTTAACGCTGCTCAGTTGGTCCTCGACCGATTTGATGTTGGCATCTGCACCCGCCAGCTTTTCAGTCAGTGTTGCGATCTCGGTGTTCAAAAGATCGCGCAATTCCGTGAGCGCCTTTGACTGCCTGTCCAGCGCATTTGCGCGAGCTTGAAAGATAACCCTTTCCTCGTTGTCGATCCCGGCGACATATTGCTGGTCGACACTTGGCGCCTTGTCGAACGTTATCTCCTTCGCCCCCTCCATCTCTGCTTCTAGTCGCGATAACTTTGCCGCGCTGCGCAGGATAGAGTGATCGATTTCTCGCAATTCGCCTGCGAACCTAATCGACTGCGTTTGCGGTTGACTTTTTTCACGGAACGGGCCGCCGCTCATTGCAAGGGATTGCAGGACGGTAAGTCCTGGACGGAATTTATACTCGCCAGGTGCGGTTACGTCCCCCACGACATAAATTGGGGGGTAGTCGAGAATTTCGATGGTGACTGCGGGTGGCTGAACCAAGCCGATTTTTTCCTGCAGACGCCTCGCAATCTCGCCTGTAACGCTGGCGCTGTCGCGGTTTACGACGGGAAGGGATCCTAGAAAGGGTAAAAGGACGGCACCTTCATCCGAGACTGTATATTCGCCCCCAAGCGCATCCCATCGTTCATATTGGCCTTTCGATTGAATCCATTGGACAACTGTCAGACGCATTCTAGTCTGCGAAACAAAGGGACCGCCATCGGCGTGTGCTGGCGACATTGCTCCGAAGAGAAAGGCGACTACACCGATGACAGATGCAGCTCGAAAGAACAAGTGTGGAGAGTGGTGCGATAGCTTCATGTACATGTCCCGCCTGCGACGCTTCCCAAACGGACGCTGTTCCATACGAGGGGAGCTGCGAACGCCGGACGTTAAGTCCAAGGCCGCAACGCCAGTATGCAGTCTGGGGAAGCCTCGAGGAAGGTGGAGGTCGTTCGCTTTGCCTCATCATTATTGATGAGGTGGGGGAAGGTGCTTAGCCGCTTTCAACCAGGCATAGCGTTCCTGGTGGCGATCAAAACTCTTCCCAGCTGTCGTTGTCCACGGACAATGCGGCAGAGCCCTGCGTCTGGGCCTGCGGCCGCATACGTCGGCCAGTCGCGACAGCGAGCGGTGACGCATTATCAGCGAGCTCAAGAGCATCGGCGAACACCTGAACGCCTCACGGACGACAAGGAAACACGCCTAAGGGTCGAAACTTTCGACGGCCGGGAGTTCCGGCTGCGGTCCGAGCGGCTCTTCAGCGGTTCAAAGGTTATCGGCGAGATCGCCGAGCAATTGCAGCACCAAGCGACGAAGCCAGCCGGCAGCGACGGCTTCCTCAATGACCGACAAAAACGACGATTCCAAAGTCCGTTGGCTTTCGAGATCGTCGTCGCGTGGATTGTCATTCGGCGGCTGTATCAGCGGCACGTAAATGTCCACCCGCATCCGATAAATGGCGCGTCAGTGCTTCGGTTGCTTGCCGAAGTCCTTGCGCAATTCGTCCTTGGCGCGATTGAGTTTCGCCAGACGAGACTTGGACAACTGCTTGCCGGCGCGATTGATGTAGAAGGTGAGCATCGACATCGCAGACCTCCTTTACGAAGCGGCGCCATCGGTGATGACGCCGTACTCAGATCAATGATGGACGTGATGCTCATTGCGCTTGCGAGTGGCAGCGGCCTTTTTGGCCGAAGCGGAACGCTCTTCTTTGGTTCGCGATGCCGCCGCGGCACCGCCCTTGCGCCCGCCCTTTTCGGAGGAGGCATGGTTTTCGGCATGGCCGCGGCCGGAGCCGGATTTCTTGCCGCCACCGCTTTCCCTGTTGACGGTGGCCCAGGCGCGGCGCTCGGCTTCCTTCTCGGAAACGCCACGGTCTTCGTAGCCTTCCTCGATGTGCTCAGCCTTGCGCTTCTGCTTGTCGGTATAGGTAGATTTGTCACCCTGCGGCATGGAACATCTCCTTAGCTGATGTGAAGCAAGGAAAACTGCGGTTTCGCGGCAAAGTTCCGGGGATTGTCCACAGGGTGGGCGCAGCCGGTGTCACCGGCCTTGCGTTTTGGCCAGTCCTTGTTTGCGAGCGGAACCAACGCGGCCAGGCGAGGGTTTGCTGGCACATATCCTGACCATGACATCGAAAGGCAATTTCCATGGCACAGACAGTTGGTGGTTTCATCGTTTCTCGCCTTCACTCTTGGGGCGTCAGTCGCATGTTCGGATAAGCTCCCAGTTACCGTCTCCGAACACCACCGAATAAAGTTGCCTTCGCAATCCTGCCGCGCGGTCGCCATCCGGTCGGTGCGTAGATAATCGACGAAGATCGGGCCGTTCCGCTGGTTGTCACCAAGCGGCTGCGCAGGATCCTTTATTTGATCCTAAGGCGTTGTCATAGCGATGTGCTGGTATCTGTCATTTTGTTTCTTGTACGCTGCGGTACTGGTATGGATTCCGACAATCCTGGCCGACGCAATTTATATCCCTGCACTGGCCTCACTGCCGTTTAGTGTGCGGCAATGCTGCAATTCGCCCATGGAACCAAACAATCTGAGAAGCGTTCTAGCGGCTGCGTCGCAGCCTCTTGCGAGCCTTGATAGGAATATATGCCGCATGCGGTTTAAATTTCGAGTGCCGAAAAGTAGCTTTCCCTCCCTCTTTCAGGGGCTGACGTCCCCTGTGCGCCTAGCTGGATTGCATTTCTACCCACGATGGAACGGCTAGACATGAAGGCAACTGCCAACAAGCTGCGCATCTTTGTGGTCGAGGATGAAGCACTCCTGGCAACGTGGATGGAAGACATCCTCGTCGATCTGGGCCATGAGGTGCCTGTCATGGCGACGCGACTGCCCGAAGGGTGCGAGATCGCTCGAACCGCGGAATTCGATTTGGCAATTCTCGACGTCAACCTTAACGGGGAGCCAAGCTATCCGATTGCCGAGCTATTACGCGAGCGCGGCATACCCTTCGTCTTTTCAACGGGCTATGGCGGAAACGAACTAGACCCCGCTTTTAAGAACGTCCCGACCTTGGCCAAGCCCTATGTCATCGACGACGTGGAACGCGTGGTAAGTAGCGTCATGCTTTCCTCGATCGTCGATGTGCCGGAGAAACATTCTAAATAGAAAACCCGGGGAGAAGGAACAGAATCCTGCATCATTAGACAGTTGTTGATCGCCTTGATCTCGTCTTTTGAGAGAGCTTGTGTCCGCGCCGGAGGTGCGCTTGTTTCCTATTTAAGCTGCGCGTGGGACCTCGGTCCAACAGATGATTTCAAAGGCTTAGGACGGCTAGCCGCCGCTGGAACTCGGTAGCCAGGTAGCGGCAGCGTTGGAACGAAGCCGCTTATTTTCACATTGCCATTGGAGGGGATTTATGCAGCAGGCCTTAACGGCGTTATTCCGTCAGACGTCACCGTTTGGCCGGAGCCCGAGCGTTCCAAGGAGCGGGCATGAGCAACTCTAACTCCGAGTTCAGACCTAACGCGATCAGCGCATCCGACTGGCGCCAGATCGTCCAAAGCGCGACCGACACGGCGATCATCACCACCAATCAGGCAGGTTTGGTGACGAGCTGGAACGAGGGCGCCCATCGACTGCTCGGCTGGACCGAGGAAGAAATGCTCGGCCAGACGCTAGATCGCCTGTTCGAAGATGCGAGCCAAATCGGACGCGAATTCGAGGAAGCCCGTACCCACGGCCGCGGTGGCGGCGCAGAGGGGTGGCGGATCAGGAAGGGCGGCGACCGGCTGTGGGCGGTCGGCGAAATGACCCCGATTCGCAATGCGGGCGGAGAGATCACAGGCTTCGTGAAGATCCTGCGCGATCGCACTCGAGCCAAGGTAGCGGAGGAAGAAGCCGCCGAGGAACGCCGCGCGCTCGAGATCCTCAATCGAGCAGGCTCGGCCCTGGCGGCGGAAACCGACCTACACAAGCTGGTACAGGTCGTTACCGATGCCGGGGTCGATCTGTCCGGCGCCGAGTTCGGAGCATTCTTTTACAACGTGCTCAACGAGCAGGGTGAGAGCTATACGCTCTATACCTTGTCCGGAGCGCCAATCGAAGCGTTCTCGAAATTCCCGATGCCGCGCAACACGGAGGTGTTCGGCCCGACCTTCCGCGGGGAGGGCATTGTTCGCTCCGACGACATCACCAAAGACCCGCGCTACGGCAAGAACGCGCCTCGCAAAGGGATGCCCGAGGGCCACCTTCCCGTGCGTAGTTATCTGGCCGTTCCTGTCGTTTCAAGAAACGGGGAAGTTTTGGGTGGGCTGTTTTTCGGCCATGCCACGACGGGGATGTTCGATGAGCGGTCCGAAAGGGGGCTGGCGGGTCTGGCCGCGGAAGCCGCGGTGGCGATCGACAACGTCAGGCTTTCCCAGGCGGCGCAGCGCGAAATCGCTGAGCGCCGTCGCGCCGAAGAAGCTTTGCGGGATTTAAACGCTACTCTGGAACAGCAGATCGCGGAACGGACGGCTCAGCTCAAATTGAACGAAGAAGTGCTGCGGCAATCGCAAAAAATGGAGGCAATCGGCCAGCTCACCGGCGGTATAGCCCATGACTTCAACAACCTGCTGCAGGTGATTATCGGAAATCTGGACACTATCCTGCGCCATGTTGCGGACGATACGCCGCGGCTGAAGCGGGCGGCAAGTCAAGCGCTCACCGGCGCGCGACGCGCTGCGGCCCTCACCCAACGCCTGCTGGCATTCTCGCGGCGCCAGCCCCTCGATCCGAAGCCACTGAACGTGAACGGATTGGTGACTGGTCTCTCCGAAATGGTGCACCGGACACTTGGTGAGACGGTGTCGGTCGAGACTGTACTGGGTGCCGGTCTGTGGCAGGTTGAAGCGGACGCCAACGAACTCGAGGCAACGATCCTCAATCTGGCGGTGAACGCCCGGGACGCCATGCCGGAGGGCGGGCGCCTCACCGTCGAGACTGCCAATACTCACATCGACGAGGCGTACGCAGCCAACTATGCCGAGGTGGCCGCTGGCCAGTATGTATGCATCTCCATTTCGGATACTGGCACAGGGATGGACGAAGAGACTCTGGGCCGAGCGTTCGAGCCGTTTTTCACCACCAAGCCAGTAGGCAAGGGCACGGGCCTCGGCCTCAGTCAGGTCTACGGCTTCGTCAAGCAGTCGGCCGGTCATGTGAAAATCTATTCCGAGGTCGAACAGGGGACGACTGTGAAGATCTACCTTCCGCGACTCGTCGCCATCGGCACCACAGACGCCGAGAGCGAGAGCGATCCTGCGATCCTGGATGGCGATGGAGAGGAGACCATCCTCGTCCTTGAAGACGACGACGATGTTAGAACCTATTCCGTCGAAATCCTGCGCGAGCAGGGCTATCGCGTGGTCGAAGCCCATGACGGGCCGTCCGCACTTCGCCTTTTGGAACGGCAGGGACGCGTGGACCTCTTATTTACCGACGTCGTGCTGCCCGGCGGCATGACCGGCGCCCAGGTAGCCGATCAGGCGCGCAAATTAAAGCCTGGTCTGAAGGTCTTGTTCACGACGGGCTACGCCCGCAACGCGATCATCCACCAAGGCCGACTGGACAAAGGCGTGAAGCTGATCACCAAGCCCTTCAGCTCCACCGATCTGGCGGCGAGAATTCGAGACGTACTCGATGATCCGCTTTAAAATTGGTCGGGTTAATTCGCGCTAAAGGTGGTCATGAAAGCGGGTAAGCCCATGTCAGATGCGCTAGAGAGCATGCTGGAGTAGGCGATGAGCGCCGCGATGGCTGGAGATCAGGCGCTCCGCGAAGCGCTCAACGAGCTCGCCGCTGCCATCTACGTCACCGACGCCGACGGAGTGATCACCTACTTCAACCGGGCGTGCATCGACTTCACCGGTCGTCGGCCCGAGGTCGCAAAGGACCGCTGGTGCGTTACCTGGCGCCTTTACACCAATGCCGGCGACTTCCTGCCTCATGACGAATGCCCAATGGCGGTGGCGATCAATACCCAGCGGCCGATCCGCGGCGTGACGGCAGTGGCGGAAAGGCCGGACGGAACGCGTGTGAACTTTCGACCTTATCCGACCCCGATTTTTGACAGAGATGGCAGGTTTGCAGGGGCGGTCAACCTGCTGGAAGATGTCACAAACGAAGTACACGCCAACGATTTCCAGGCTCAGGCGCGACGCTGCCGGCGCCTGGCCAATGGGGTGGCGGATGATTTCGCGGCGGATAGCCTGAACCGCATGGCCGATGAATATGAAGCCAAAGCAGCGGAGCTACTCAGACATAGGCCCTTCGCACCCAGCGGTGATGCCGGCGGACTGCCGCAGGAGGACGCCACAGAACCGGTTGGCGACAGCTGTCGTCGTGGGCGCGGGTAGCGCCCTCGCAGGGCTGATCTAGGCGTATCCGGGCCGCTTTATGGGAGATCGAACTTCCGTTCGATCGCTTTGAAGCCCCGCTGGAAGATAGACATTCACCACTTTGTGCGCCCCGCTGGAACCGAAGCGAGCTCGGGAGGTTTCCCTTTGAAGGAGACCGCCATGACCGAGAAAAAGAAAATCGTTAAGGTGAACGTGATGACAGACAACGGCGAGGAAGTGCCGATGGGCATCATGAACGCCACCCAAGCGACCAAGCTTTCAGATGATCTCGATGTTGTCGTTTCCCACCATGATGGCGAGGCAGATACTGCGGACCGTGAAGAATTGAAACCCGTGGCGAGTCACGACGCGGGAGAGCATGTATTTCCGTCACCGACAACCCACATGGAGGGGGACCGCGCCAAGGAGGCGCAGACTGTCGTCCGCGACGAACTGGACAGCCTCATCGCATCGGCTAATGAAGCCGGCTGGGGCACGCATGAAATTGTTGCGGCGATCCGAGAGGCAGCAAGGCTTCTCGTGATAGCGAATGCCGCCGATCCTGATCCTGCCGAAGATCCGGTTACCAGCGATCTTGCTCGCCATCAGATCGGTCATGGCGAACAGTACGATTAGACGATCGGCACTATTTATCATCGCGATTATCGTGTCCTGACGGGTCGCTTTTCGAGCTGACGGGCGTATCGGCCTCTCGCTCGGTCTCTTCATGCTGATACCCGCTCGTTGCCAATAGCCGGGATGGCGCTTGAGAGCCTGCCTTCCTCCTCCCAGATCCTGTAGGCACGGCTCGCGGCGCTTCTCGTCATTCTTTTCTTCGTTGCCGGCCATTGAAGTTCCTCCTTTCTCCTGAAAATGGTTTGGTTGCTCTCGAGCAGGCCGGTCGTAAGGGCATCTCTTGCGTCAGGTCGTCGAAGGAAAGTATTTTGCTCTTTGCCGCCATGAGCAAATCGAGCTCGGTCGAAGAAGGCCCGAACCGACAAACAGATCCTCGGCCGTCGTGTCATCGAGTCCGCATTTCTTTTGGAAATCCACCAAACAAAAGCGCACGCCTCTTGTCGGCCGGCACCGTTCGAAAGAACGTTCTGTCTCCGTCTTTGAATGACCCTCCTAATTCCGATGCAAGCAACTCGATCGATGAGCTGAACGTTCCTTTGAGAACGAAATATTGTGCACGCGCAAAGATTAGTGCGGCTTGAGAGCTACGGCAGCGGCACCTCTGACTGTGGAGACAATTTGCTAGCGGCTTTATTGATCTACTTGTTCTATGGCCACGTTGCTTAATCGTTCGCGCGTGGTGGAACCGACCAGACTACCCTTGGAATTCGTCGCCACCTTTCGTCCCGGGCGAGGCCGGTCATCATAACGTGCGGAACAAATTGAGCTTTCTCTTGTTCGACTAGTGTAACAGGAGGAAACTTCCCATGAAGAGATCCATCTTCGCCGCCACACTTCTTCTTTCTGCGACGGCAGCCTTGGCCCAGAGCCAGACGCCATCGACGTCCCAGACAACTCCGGCAGTCAATACGGGTCAGAACCCAGGAGCGCCGGTTGCTGGCAAGAACAGCTTTACAGAAGACCAGGCCAAATCCCGCATCGAAGCCGCAGGCTACACCGACGTCACGGCTCTCAAACTGGATGACCAGGGCGTTTGGCGAGCGACTGCCAAAAAGGACGGCAAGGATACAGGCGTATCTCTGGACTTCCAGGGCAACGTCACGATGGCCAAGTAACGAATTGAGAACAAGGAGACGCGATATGCGCACCATTACCGGACTCTATGACAGTTATGACGACGCCAAGGCTGCGGTGAAATCTCTCGAGGATGCAGGCGTGCCATCCGACGACATCAGCATCGTGACAAACAAGGCAAATGGCGTCGACGTCGAAGGGCAGGGCACTTACGCAGCCGAGGGGGCAGGAACAGGTGCCGGCGTCGGCGCTGTTGCCGGTGGGGCCGGCGGTCTTTTGGCCGGCCTTGGCATGATGGCCATCCCCGGCGTCGGCCCCGTTGTCGCGGCGGGCTGGCTCGCGGCCACTGCCGCGGGAGCGGTAGCCGGAGCTGTCGCCGGCGGTGCCGTCGGCGGTATCGTCGGGGCGATGATCAGCGAAGGCGTCCCGGAAGACGAGGCGCATGTCTACGCGGAAGGCATCCGTCGCGGAGGTTCGGTTGTGACCGCAAGGGTCGACGAGGCAAAGCTGCCGCAGGCCCAGGCAATCCTCACCCAGTCGCGGCCCGTCGATATAGCATCCCGTCGGGCGCTCTATGCGGACGAGGGCTGGACACGCTTCGACGAGACGGCCGAACCCTATACGGCTGAGCAGATCGAAGCCGAGCGTCAGCGATATCGCATGAACCGGCTCTGAAAAGCACGGCAGTTCGAAGGCAAAAGGGCGTCCGCGGCAGCGGGCGCCTTTGCACGAATTTCCTGCGCGATAATCATCCATGATCGAAACTGCGACGCCTTGCGCAGGAGCGGTAGGAACTTCTGGTGGGGGAAATGCGCCATGGCGTGAAGAATCTGTTCGCGCTGGCGAGTGCGATCGCATCGATAAGCGCAAGAGCGCCCGGAAGTGTTGATGATATGTACCGGCTATTCAATCTCGACTGACATCGCTGGCGCGTGCCCATGAACTGGCCATGACGGTCAAGCCAGAAGATCATACCGGCGTATCGGAGACGAGACTGGCAGCAATCAGGCTTGTCGGTGCTGCTTGGCATACCGCTTGCGAAGTTGAGATCATAATTGTTGTGCATCTCACTTACGTGACGTGCAAGGTTCGGCTCCGCTTCGTTTTCGTTTCTTCGTTCCCGCCTCAGCCAAATTATAGCCACCCTCCATGCTCGCGAAAAAGTGGCGTCTTCCACGCACCGAAGTAAGAAAGCCAGAGGGTCTGCCTTCTCTTCGAAATAGCAATTTGCGTTTGACCAAGCTTCGGAAGGCAGGCGGTCTGCCCGCATGGTTATTGCACAGCTCAGGAACTCTATATCGTGATCGGGCGTTGTACGTCGTCAATTTACGCGTACGCGAGAGGTGAACGTGGTCGAGAGCAAGAAGGTGACTGTAGTGAGTTCCGGGATTTCCGGGCTGGACGAAATACTTCGCGGAGGTCTGCCCGCATCAAATCTCTATATCGTTCAGGGTGCGCCGGGGTCAGGCAAGACGACCGCAGCGTTGCAATTCCTCCGTGCCGGTGCGGCGAACGGAGAGCGCTGCATTTATGTCAGCCTGTCTCAGACAAGGGCAGAGCTGGAGGCGATCGCCCTGTCCCACGGCTGGACGCTTGAGGGCATCCGGGTGGAAGAGCTCGCGGCTTCAGATTCGATCCAGGGAGCGAGCGACCAGTCGATTTTTCAGACGGCTGAACTCCGTCTGGATGAGACACGGAAGATGATCGAAACCGCGATTGAGGAGCATAAACCCAGCCGATTGGTCTATGACTCACTGCTGGAAATACGGTTGATCACCGGCGATTCACCCCGCTTTCGTCGTGAGCTGATCGCTTTCAAGGCGTTTCTTGCCAAACGCGACATTGTGGCTCTGCTGCTTGACACCCAAACACCAGAGACCGATCGAACAGGCGAAGAGGTCGATGGCATTGCTCACGGCGTCATTCGTCTCGACAAATCGCTTGAGGAATATGGCTCGGTCCGCCGCCGCATCGAGGTCAGTAAGATGCGCGGTGTGCCTGTCGCCGACGGCTATCACGACATGGCGATCCGCGAAGGCGAGGGCGTGGTCGTGTTCCCGCGGATCATACCGGGCGCCGTGGCGAGAACGGTCGAGCCGCAGTTAATCAAGTCCGGCGTGGATACGCTCGATGAAATGTTCGGTGGCGGGCAGGAATCGGGAACCACCACCCTCGTCATAGGTCAGGCGGGCACCGGTAAATCAACCATGGCCTCGCTCTATGCGACCGCAGCTCTCAAACGAGGTGAAAGTGTGGGCCTGTTTCTGTTCGAGGAACGAATAGAGACTTTCTTCCGGCGCTCGGAAGGATTGGGCATGGATCTGCGCCAATTTCACAAGGATGGTCAGCTGATCATCCGGGATTTCAACCCCAATGAGATCTCGCCGGGTGAGTTCGGCCAGATCGTCCAGCAAGCGGTGAGCAGTGAAAGAGTGAAGGTCGTCGTCATCGATAGCTTCACCGGATATCTGAATTCATTGCCGCATCGTGAGAAGGCGGTCCTCGACATCCAATCGCTCCTGAAATTTCTCGCGCGCGCAGGTGTGCTTACCATGCTTATCGTCGCGCAGCACGGTCTGCTTGGCCAAGGGATTGGTATTGATGTCGATGTAAGTTTTCTGGGCGACACGGTGCTGCTGCTGCGAATTACCGAGCATGAGGGTAGGCTGCGGCGCAGCATCACTGTCGTGAAGAAGCGGCACGGTCCGCATGATCTCGACGTCCGGGAATTGTTCATTCAAAGCTCCGGCGTCACGGTGGTCTCATATAACCCGATTCCGGAGGCCTGATCGCTCGTGGCCGTGAATGACAGCCATCTCGACTGGGTTTTGGTCATCGCGCCCTATCGGCGCGACGCCGAACATTTGGAGACGCTCCTGGCTCAGAACGGTGTAGCGGTGCGGCGGGCGGAGGGCTTGGAACAGTTGATGGCGCTGTTAGCACAAACACCTGGCGTCCTTGTTACCACCCAGGAGGCGCTTGATCCGGAGGTGCAGGAGGCGATTGGTCGCCACCTCGTCGAGCAGCCAGAATGGTCGGAGATGCCTATTCTCATCCTATTGGATCGGATGGTTCCTCCGACCCGCGTCCGGGCTAAGCTGTCAGCCGTTTGGCCCCGCTCACGGCAACTCTACTACCAACGTCCGGTGACAATGCTCGAATTGCTGAGTGGCGTTCAATCGAGCCTGCTTGCGCGCCTGCGCCAGCGCGATGTGCGGGACCACATTGAGCGCGAGAGCGAACTTCGGCGTGAGCTCAATCATCGCGTGAAGAACATTCTCTCCAGCATTTCTTCAATCTTCCAGATGACCCGTCGGCGTGCAGTTTCGCTGGATGAGTTCGCCGATGATTTCGCCGGTCGGCTTGCCGCTCTTGCCAACGTACATTCCGCAGTGTTTCAGGCCAACGGCGATGCAGCCCAGTTCTCCCATATTGTCGAATTAACCTTCAGCCCATATCGGGCGAAAGGCACGGATCGCATTAGTTTCAAGGGGCCGGAAATCTTGCTGAGTGCCGAAGCCGCAACGACGCTGGCCTTGTGCTTCCATGAGCTTGCGACAAATGCGCTTAAATATGGCGCCCTCTTAAAACCAGAGGGCCGGATCAGTCTGACGTGGTCCGTCTCACAAGATGGTAACCTGGATCTTGAATGGCTTGAGAGAGGAGGTCCGCCAGTGTCGGAACCTAAAAGGAGCGGATATGGAACACGCTACATCCGCTCGGCGTTATACAACCTCTTTGGCACGCCGCCCACCATCCTGTTCCATCCACAGGGGCTAAGCTGTACTCAGATCGGTCCGCTTGCGCGCGTGTCACCCAAGGACCTTCAGCTCTAGGAGGCTTGTTAGCCATGGCATCTTCGGCGCCTCCGTTGCGCATATTCTGTGTTGAAGACAATCCACTGATCATTTTTCAAATGGAGGCCATGATAGAGGATTTGGGCCATATCTTTGCGGGCTCGGCCATAAGCTTCGCCGATCTTGTTAAAAGACAGGACCTCGGCCGACTCGACGGCGTGCTGGTGGATATCGATCTTGCTGATGGACGCACTGGCCCTGATGCGGCGATCTGGCTTTCCCGGCAGGGGATTCCAAGCATCTTCGTCACAGGTCAGGAGGCGCTCGCAGCGGCGTATTCGCAAGTGGTGCTTGCAATTATGGGCAAGCCGGTGTCCGAGATTGAACTCGCAGAAAAGCTGGAGCTATTCAGGGACACCAACCCCTGTAGCCGAGGACGCTGACAAATCACGTGCGACATAAAGCGTTGCTGGTTTGCCATGGTCTCTGTCGGTCTGAGGCCGAGGCTCATAGCCTTTGCGGCATCCTTGCCGATCACAAAGCTTGTCGGCAGCGCGATCGCCCCGCCGCCGGAGAAAAGTGGTCACTTACGTTCAGGAGCAGCCCCTATCCTCCACCGAGGCCGTCGTGCAAGACCAAATCGTCGTCGGTCGCGCCCTTCCGGAAACAATTGTCGTCACGCCGGTCCCCGACAACCCAACCTACGCCTATGCTGTGGTAAACCACAAACGTGTCATCTTCCAATCGAAGACGCGTAAGGTCGTTCGCATCCCAGAATAGTGCCCACAGGGGCCTCCGAAAGAGCTGTGTCCCTGCGTCAGAGGTTCCGCTCTTGCGATGCCGTCGGAGGCGTATGACAACGTCTCGTTCCCGGACTTCGTCGGACGCGACTACATGCGAAAGGTACGAGGACGTCGGCATTGCCACGGCTTTCAAGGTAGACCTGGAAGGAATGGGAAGGACTGACCCGCTTGGCAACGTGACGGCCAGTGCCGACTGCAGTGGTCGTCCCGGGCGATGGTGCGAACGGCGCTAGTCGGAGCTTGTGTGCTGATCGCGGAACGCCTCGATCTGTTCCGGTTCCTTTTCGTCTAGCTGGGTGATGTCGTTGCGGGCGTCGCCGTGAACGTGGAGAAGTTCGTCAAGCTTGGCGTGGATGGCTTGCGTGTCTCGATGTTCGGCGCGCTGGATAAACAATGTCATGATCCAGGTGATGAGCGTAGCGAGGCCGTGCCATTCCAGCGTCTCGGGACTGAAGAGCAGCCAGGACACGCCGTAAATGGCGACGATCACAAACGCATATGGGCTCGCCGTCCAGGTGCCCAGATCTGTCAACAATGAACGAAATCGCATTAAGCATCTCCGATCTTCGTGAAGATGGAACCCTTGGGACGTGCTTGTGTTCCGATTTTGGAAATCCTGCGAAGTGCAATCGATTTGCTCGGCTAGGAGACGCAAGGTTGCGTGAGAGCTCTTGATCCGCGGAAGGTCGGTCGGCATCACAAATCGGCTATCGCTTGCGAATGAGCGCGATCTGGAGGAGCCGGCGGATGCTCGAGCGAACAACTGCTGTGAAACGGCCCAACATCGAACTGTTAGGCGATCTGGACCTTACTCGATCTCGTTTGTTTCATAGACACTGGGCTCTTAACGAGGGGCGCACTCTTCCGTGTAAATGGGCCGGAGGACCCTAAAGGCGTTGGTATCCCGGAATGAATGATAAGGCTCAGCCTCCCGCGGTGATCCTTACCGCACCGGATTCCAATTCGGCTAGGTGGCTCTTCACCTGCTCGATGTGAAACATGAGCTTGGCGCGCTGGTCTTCCCCCCAAATCTCTATCTTTGCTCTCGCGCCACCGCCGGACCTTGCACTCATAGTACCAATCAAACAACCAATCACGTGCTGTTGCCGCCGGCGCTCGCGCCGGAAAGCCCTTTTATTTTTCCTGGGTGTGGTGGTGTGCTGGCGGAGCTGGGCACCAGATGAAGGCAATTGCGGGGAGCTTGAGCGGACAAGGCCGAACCTAACCGCCGGCGCCGGGCGGCGCGTCGTTCTCTAAGTTCTCGGGGTACTAGACAACCTCACTTTCGTCCATATCGATCGCAACACCACTGGCTTTGCGCAGTAAGACGCCGGGGCCGGACGCAACGTCGCCAGCCTCTAGGAACGTCACCCCGGCCGTTTCGAGGACGGTGCGGACTGCGGCCACATCATTCTGCATACCGGCAGCCTGGCCTTCGCATGCTTCCATGCGTTTCAGCGTCGGAACTGAGATATTCGCAGCGAGAGCGAGTGCTGCTTGCGACATGCCGATGAGCGCTCGAGCCGCCGAAATCTGCCTGCCAGATAGCATTTTATGGTCCTTGAGTCTCAGAAATATCCAAAGGTGTTAAGCAGCGCATCTGGATGCGACTCCAGCGATGGCTATGGCATGCAAAGGGTGTACTCACAACCAGAGAGGCTTACTGGTTGGCGTACCGCTCCTTGAAGCAGGGTGAGATAAACGAGTTCGCACGATGTGCCGCGACGCGAATGGCGCACGGAGCGTGCCACCAATCCCTATCACCACCATCGAGAATCATTTGACGATGCATCGCGCCCGAGAACGTAGCCAATCGCGAAGGCGAGAGCGCCAATCGTAAGGACAATTCCCGTTGCTGTGTGCGGATGCTCAGCAGCGCCCGCAACCACTGCGGTGCTCTCACGGATAATAGCGTCCTTCGCATCCTTTGCGACCATCCGGGCGCCCGTCGGTTGTTCTGCGGGTGTCCCTGTGAAGCCGGCACTGAGTTCGTCGGTCATGATGTTTCTCCTTCTTCTGTGGGAAGGAGAACCCGCGCGCCCCAGGGAAGTTCCCGTGACGTGGCTGGGTGGGACAGGTGTTTTAGCGGCATCTGTAAAAATCGCTCGAAGCGACGACATCCTGGTGGCATGGCTAAGCCACTGCGCTGAAGTTCCTTCAGAACATGCGCGAATTCGATGTGCGCCCGCTAGGGGCTTGGAAACCGTATCGGAAATTCGGAGCGCTACCACCTATTATACCAAGATCAAGAGCGCCAAAGGTTCCAAATCTTAAAATTAACGCCTTGCGGGGGTAGCCCCGCTTGCTTCGAGAAATGCGTGCGTTCGCTTGGGGCTTGGCCGAAGTTGTCTGCATGGCAGTCGGGGGCAAACCAGAATCTGCCGACGCTGGGATCAAAGGTAACGCGTAGCATTACATGGCCTTGGCAGTCCGCCCAAAGGCGGGAAAGCGGAGAAAGCCGGCGGGCAGGGGATTAACGACATTCAGGGCCGCTGGGGGATGGTTTACCAAATCTTCTGTCAGTTTGGCAGCCTTGTCGGCTTGTTTCACAAGTTCTACAGTTCGGTCCCCAAGCATATTAGCGATGTTAGGCGAAAGCTACGGCAAAGGCAGTTTCAGGAAATTTCCCCAATTTGGAATATTGTCTCACACGTAATCAGCGGCGGCGATCGCAATATAGACCACACTGGAAAACGGATAACTCGAAACATTCCCAGCGACCTCCGGTTGAACATAAAAGTTATCTGGTGGATTACACGCGTCAGAAAAGGTGGCGACGGTCCCAGCGGACCCGCACGAAGACGGTTTTCGCGCCCCGATCGGCATAGATGCTGGCCGCTATCATGGAGTCTTGCGACGCGCTACGAACCCGTTGCGCTGACCACGACGCCGACCCACGGCAACTAGCGGAAAAACTCGGGCCCTAGCGCTCCAACTTTAGGACAGCGATCTGATATGCGCCTTCCTACCGTTATGGCTGCAATTCAGTGGGTAGAGACTTTCTCGTTGGCAAGAAGAATAACGTAGTCTTCTGAAGCGTCGGCCAAAGCTAGAGCAATTTCTTCCACCAAAAATCCTTCCCGCTGTAAATTATCGATCAACTCGGTCATAGCGATTTCGACACGAGCGCGCGTGGCGCGCCGCGGAACTGCGGATGTGACATTATTATTGCTATCTACACTCATTTTCAGATCCCTATTGAAAGACATGAGCGTCAGGAACATTACGCATATGCTGCAAATTATGCAAGTATAGACCGAATAATTGAAAAATCTATGACAACTACCTGTTGTAATATTTAGCGCTTTAATTTTCCAGTACGAAACTATACTTAGGTATCAATGCGAAACCGGCGCAGGGGGCGGTTCAGGGGCGGCGGCACGATAGCGTTTATTGTACGTTATGGCGCTCGCGGGTTGAAGGAGTCGTATTCGATCCGGCCAAACCGGTGCAGAATAGTCGTTCAGGCAGGAAACTCATGCAGGCCTACTTTCGTCAACGCGGATAACGGTGAAATTCGTTAGCTCGTGACGCGGGGCCGATCTCGGCGATCATGGTCGCATTTCTGCTTCGTGGCCTGGGCTGACTGCCATCTGGAGCCCCATATCGGCACGGCATGAATCGGTCCGGTCAAGCATCAGCTTGTTAAGAGGAAGATTGGAAAGATGGGCCATCAACAAATAGCCGGCGCCGAAATCGGGGGATCAAGGCCCTGCAGATTGAGCCGGAACCCACACGCGAGCCGGCGCTTGATGAGCTGATGACAGCGCGAGGGTGGCGACAATTGCGACCATTGCAATCAGGATGGCGACGATGGGAAGGGCCGTCCCAGGTGGCTTGTTTTCATGGAGGGTCATTGATTGCTCCGGGGGGCCGGCGGTGCGTATGGCACCGCCGGATAACGCTGGTTTAGGCGTCGATGATAAAGACAATTGTTAAAGCCTCCGGATCGACGATGACGATTCGGCCGTCTGCAAGGATGAAGAAGCGATAACCTTCATATTGCGGAACGATCTTCACGATGCGTGGCGGCAGTGTCTCGAGCCGGACCTTCTTCGGGATTTTCACTCCGACGGAGACAGTGAAATCGACGTCCTTCACCGGCGCAACATGGACCTCCTTCACCGCCGTCCGAATTTCGGTCTGCTGTTCGACAGAAATGTTGACGTTAGTCTTGGCGGTCGTCTGGTTGTTGGTGGCCGTATTGTTGACGTTGGTTTCGGACGAGCTCTTGTTTGTCGTCGTCGCGTTCTGATCGGTGGATTGCTTGGTTGCATCGCCGCTCTGCACGTTGGCGCCGCCGCTTGTGCCTTCTGCAGGCTTGGCGTTTTGTATACCGCTCTTCGTGCCTGTGGCGTCCGTCCCGCTGTTGTCCGTCATACCGGATTTGGCGGCGGGCTTCTGTTTATTGGTGGTGTCGGCACCGGCGTCTCGCGCGCCCGGCTTGGTTTCCGTCGATGACTTGCCGGGTTCAGTTCCGCTGGTCGAGCTATTGGTCGATGGCTGTTCGACGTTCTTTTGAGTGTCGGAACCTTTACCGGCCTTTTGCTGCGATGACTGACCCTTGCCCTGTGAGCAGGATCCCGAAGCGTCGGAGGTGCAGTCTACGCCGGTTTTGCCCGAGTTGGTCTGGGAACCGGTGTCCATGCTTTGGGAGTCAGATTGGGCCTGGCCGCCACTTTTCGTATCCTGCTGGGCCATGGCTGACAGTGTTGCCACGGGCGATATGCTGAGCGACAGTGTTGCAAGAAGTATAGTGAGATGGCTGCTCTTCATGATCGATCTCAAAGGTTTCGGCACAGCATGCGGCCCGCATTTCTCATGCGCCGCATGCGTGTCCTTATGGTGGGAAGGAGGGCGGCTGCTGCCGCCGGTCGGTTACTGGATGACCTGGATGACCTTCCGCGAGGAAGGTTCGACGATGACACGCTCGTCGTTGACGATTGCATAGGCATACTTCGGATCGTCGGGAATCGGGGTTACGACGACGGTCTCCGGGAGAGGCTGTCCGACAACCACCTTTTCCTTCACCACGACTCGTTTAGTCGGGGCGGGCGCCTGCTGGACATAAGTTACCACCTTCTGCGGCGGCGGATCGATTGCGGTGCCGATCGCTGCGCCGGCGACGCCACCGACAGCTGCGCCAGCCGGGCCGCCGACAATCGCTCCGGTGACTGCGCCACCGGCCGCACCGTTGACCGTCGAGGATTGGGCAAAGGCAGATGTCGATGCCAGCAGGATACCCGTGGCAATGCCTACAACTTTGATATTCATGTTTTTTCCTCCTTTTCCGCGGTTGGAACCGCTGGAGAATTAACCCTCGGATGGAGCCAGAGTTCCCCGCTAAGACTTCGTGCCCCCGAACAGTCAGACCTTAGTCCTGGTGCGCTTGGTCCCTCCCGTTGATCAAGCCCTTTCGTGTCGTGATGCCTACCTTCGAAGCGCTGATCAGCACTCAGCCGCCCCCTTAAAAGCGGCTTGGCGCTGAGATCGCCCGCTCGTTCACGATGGAGAACGGCACGAAGCTCACGCCGAAGCTCGGACTGACCGGCGGCTATTCTGCCATGGATGGGAGCGGCGTCTTCGCCGCCGTTACCGCCGGGGTCTTGCTGCAGACCCAGGACTTCTGGATGCTCGACACAAGCCTGCTCTTCAACATCGAAGGCGACGAACAGAAGTCCATGGGCGCAAAAGTCGCGGCATCCAAGAAGTTTTGAGGAGAACTGTGACTGACGTGGGAGACCGGATGTCGGTCATCAGACCCTCTTGAACGACGTTTTCAATGAGGCGGTAAGTGCCGCGGCGATTCCAGAGAATGCTCCATAAATCATCGTTATACTTTGAGTGCGATTTATCAGTCACTTAGCTTATCGAGCCATGGATCGTCGGTTCTAATCCGTTCAAGAGCTTACCCAACGGGTAGAGCGATTTTTCCGCCATTCCTCTTCGTATGTGGCAGCCATGCGCTATCTCCGTGACCGCGCGAGCGAGTTCGAGTAGCCGGTCTCCTTTGAGGCGCGGGCCATCAAATGCTGATCTCGGGGGCAGACAACCTGCGCAGGTACGTCGACGGCATCCGGAAACTCCTGCGCAAGCACGAGACGAACTAAAGAGCCCGGATACTGCGGGTGGCTACTGACAAGATCAAGCCTCCATGGTTACTGCGAGGGCGGCGGAGCGACGGTCTTCGCTGCCCGCTTTTTGATGACGCCATAACTTCAGGTTTGGCGTGTCGACAATTTTTTCGCCCTGCTCAGTGCGGGGCAGAATGCTAACTATAGCGCGGCAATCAGGATGAGACGCGGGCGACAATCTGGATGAGATTCTTAGGTCGCGGTCAGGGTCAAGTTATCACGTTGATTGTTGCTGACAAGGTCTTCGTCGTTCTCTGATTGCCGCTCCGCGACAGCTAGCGCTGAGGTTCTGATTGTCGCGAAGGACGCGGGGCGGCTTCGCTGGCGTTTTTCCTCAAGCGCAGTTCTGCGGCGATAGCTTTCGACGTTCATCTCGAAGATCGTGGCATGGTGTACAAGCCGGTCGACTGCTGCGAGTGTCATGGCAGGATCGGGAAAGACCCGGTTCCACTCCCCAAACGGCTGGTTGGCGGTGATCAGGATCGATCGATGCTCGTATCGTGCCGATATCAGTTCGAAGAGCACGCTTGTTTCCGCCTGGTCCTTGGTCACGTAGGCGAGATCATCGAGGATGAGCAGGTCGTACTTGTTGAGTTTGTCGATAGCGGATTCGAGCTGCAGTTCCCGGCGGGCGACCTGGAGCTTCTGCACGAGATCGGTCGTCCGGGTGAACAGGACCCGCCATCCGTTCTCGATCAGGGCCAGGCCGATAGCGGCGGCGAGATGGCTCTTTCCTCCGCCGGGCGGACCGAACATGAGGATGTTAGCTCCCTTGGCAAGCCAACTGTCGCCGGCGGTGATTGCCATGACCTGCGCCTTCGAGATCATGGGAACAGCGTCAAAGGCGAAGCTGTCCAAGGTCTTTCCGGGCGGCAGGTGCGCTTCGGCAAGATGCCGTTTAATCCTGCGATTGGCACGCTCTGCCAGTTCGTGCTCGGCAATGGTCGACAGGAAGCGAGCTGCTGGCCATCCTTCCCGGTCCGCCTGCTCGGCAAATTGCGGCCATAGCGTTTTGATTGTCGGCAGCCGAAGTTCATTGAGCATGATGCCGAGCCGTGCTTCATCGATCACGTGGGTGTTCTTCATGCGGCTTCCCCCGTCCCGATCAAGGCCTCATAACCGTTGAGCGATGCGAGCTGCACATGAACGGTCGGCAGCTTGGCTGGGTCCGGACCGAAGAGCGTTCGCATGGCAGCCAGATTGGGTAAGTCACCAGCATCGAGTGTCCTGGCCAATTCTTCGGCAAGTTCGCGTTCGCAGCCGCGGTCATGCGCCAGTGCCAGAAGCTCAACGGTGATCTTGCAAGCCTGCTTATCGGGAAGATGCTCGCTCAGGGCTTCGAAGGCCTTGCGATATTCCTGACGCGGAAAGAGCTTGTCGCGATAAACGAGGCCGCGGAGCGCCATCGGCTTTTTGCGCAGGGAATGGATGACGTGGTGATAGTTGACGACCTGGTCGTGTCGCCCGTCAGCGTGGCCACGTCCCCGGCGCAACGTCATCAGATGCGTACCACCAACGAAGACATCCAGCCGATCGTCGAACAGGCGGACTCGTAACCTGTGGCTGATCAGGCGGGATGGCACGGTGTAGAAGACCTTGCGCAAGGTGAAGCCGCCCGTCCGGGACACCGTAACGACAATCTCCTCGAAGTCCGTGGTCCGGCGCTCTGGCAGCGCCTGCAGATGGGATCGCTCTGCATCAATGCGCCTGCCATGAGCAGCGTTGCGACGGCTGACGATCTCGTCGACAAAGGCGCGGTAAGAACCGAGGTCGTCGAATTCCTTGGTCCCCCGCATCAGCAGGGCATCATGAACAGCGTTCTTGAGATGGCCATGGGAGCTTTCGATCGAGCCGTTCTCATGCGCGACGCCCTTGTTATTGCGCGTCGGGGTCATCCGATAATGAGAGCAAAGCTGGTCGTGACGGCGTGTGAGATCGACCTTGGCGTCGGCGTCGAGGTTGCGGAATGCCGCCGACAGGCTGTCGCTGCGATGATAAAGCGGCGTACCACCCACGGACCACAGGGCATTTTGAAGCCCCTCGGCCAGCGCGACAAAGCTTTCCCCGCCGAGTATGACATGGGCATGTTCGAAGCCCGACCAGACAAGCCGGAAGTGATAGAACAGGTGATCAAGCGGCTGGCCGGCGATCGTCACATCAAGACCGCTGGCGTCGGTAAAATCCGATAGGCCTAGCCGGCCTGGCTCGTGCGTCTGGCGGAAGATGACCTCCTGCGCTTCACCATGGACCGCACGCCACGAACGGATGCGTCGCTCGAGCGTGCGGCGGATACCTTCAGAAAGCTCTGGATGTCGGCGCAGCATCTCGTTGTAGACGGCGACAGCACGGATGCCGGGTGCCGCCTTCAGCAGCGGGATGACCTCAGTCTCGAATATCGGCTCCAAGGGATCAGGGCGGCGGCGTCCACGCGGCGCTTTACTCTGAGATGGTAGTTGTACCTCCTTATCGAGACGGTACGCCGTGGCTCGGCTGATCGACGCTTTCGCCGCGGCGACCTCGACGGAATGCGTTTGTCGGTACTTCATGAAGAGTCTCATCTGATGATCGGTTACATGGCGACCCGGCACAAACTGGTTCTCCAATCCAGAAAACCGCAAATGTACCGAACCGACCGCGATCTTGAGACGCCGAAAATCTGCGCCACGCCGGGGTATGACTACGATCGGGCTACGCCCTCACTCCGTCACACCCCGGCGCGAGTCTCATCCTGATTGACGCTGAATCTCACCTAGATTGCCGCTACGCGGCTAACATTCCTCGAAGGAATATCGGGAACGCGGCCGGAAACGGAACTCCGACGGCCAACTCACACGAAGCAGTTTAAGCGAACAACCAGCCCGCAAAGCGGCGCGCGGGCTGCAGTTAAAGAGGGATCAGATGATATGGACGGTGCCATCCTTTACATCGGAGGCGAAGATCGACCTCGTGCCGGATCGAGCGAGGGGCAGCCCGCGATGACGACCGCGTCGGATAACGCGCTCATTCGCCTCAAGTCCCTGAGCAAGCACTACGGGACCCACAGTGTTCTTGACGGCATCGACCTCAGGTGCGTTCGGGGGAGGTGCTCGCCATCATCGGGCCAAGCGGTTCGGGCAAGAGCACGCTCCTGCGCTGCATCAACTATCTCGAGCGGCCGGACGGCGGGACGATCTCGATCGGGTCGACGACGATCGATGCGGCGCGCGCCGTTGCGCGTGCCGAACTTTCCGGCCTGCGCCGGCGGGTTGGCATGGTGTTCCAGTCGTTCAATCTCTTCCCGCATATGTCAGTGCTGCGCAATGTCAGCCTTGCCCAGGAGCGTGTCCTCGGCCGCAGCCGCAAGGAGGCTGACGAGCGTTCCATGCAGCTCCTCAAACGTGTCGGGCTGGATGACAAGGCCGGGCAATATCCGGTGCGGTGTTCGGGCGGCCAGCGGCAGCGCATCGCCATTGCCCGCTCGCTGGCGCTTGATCCGGATATCATGCTGTTCGACGAGCCGACCTCGGCGCTCGATCCGGAGCTCGGTCTCGAGGTCCTCGCCGTCATGCGCGAGCTTGCCGCAAGCGGCATGACCATGATCGTCGTTACCCATGAAATGGGCTTTGCCGAGAACGTCTCCGATACGGTCATGATCATGGCCGATGGCCATATCGTCGAGAAGGGGCCGTCCAAGGACGTGATGCGCAATCCGCAGCAGGAGCGGACGAAACGCTTCCTCCGCGCGGTGCACGATCGATAAGCCTGACGGACCTGTTGCCTCTCCTGCGCGGCCTCACCTGGACGGTCGCGCTCACGGCCGGCGCGTTCCTCATTGGCGCCGTGCTCGGCGTACCGCTGCTTGCAGCCCGCCAGAGCCGGCTGCCGCCGTTGCGCCTCCTCGCCATGGTCGTCATCCAGATTGTGCGCGCGATCCCACCGATCCTCTGGCTCCTCATCATCTTCTTCGGCCTCGGCATGGGCGTGATGCCCCATCAGCCCGTTCAACGCCGCACTGGTCGGCCTCGGGCTGATCGCTGCTGCGAACATGGCGGAGATCTACCGTGGCGCGGTCGCATCGATCCATCACGGCCAGTTCGAGGCCTCCGCCGCGCTCGATCTCGGCCGCTGGTCGACCTTGCGCAACATCGTCGCGCCGCAGGCCTTCCGCGTCGCGCTGCCTTCGGCGGCAACCTATCTCATCGGCCTCATGAAGGAGACGGCAGTCGCCTCGACCATCGGCGTGGCGGAGCTTGCCTATCAGGGCAATCAGCTGTCGCAGCTGACCTATCGCGGCCTTGAGGTTTTTGCGCTGGTGGGGCTGTTCTACGTGCTCCTCAGCCTCCCGATCGCATGGCTCTCGCGCGTCGCGGACGCTTATCTCCAGACGAAGGTGGCGCGCTGATGTTTCCGAATAGTAATGTCGTTTTTCGCAGCCACCGGCGCATCAGGAATTCCTAATGCGGATTGAGCTTGGAGTAGCGCCAGCCACCTCCGAGCTTCGGTGACGGGCTCCCGGACTGACGATAGGCCGACATCAGCTTTACGGCGAAGGAAATCGAACGCCAAAAAATGCCCACCTGCCGCATGTCGTGACTTGTCAACAACGCTGGCAATGCGCTCTCGCAGATTAAGTGAATTAACCGCGATGAGCCCAAACGCTGCGTGCCGTCCGATATGCAAGCGGTCTTCACTTGCTTCAGCTTTCATTGTACTCCCGGATTATCGCATGGAGCCCGAGGGGCAAAATTGGCTGCACTGCGGCGAAGGGAGCTGAGTTTGCACGACCAGTCCCTCGTCAAATCAGTTACGTACGGTGAGATGCTGCAAGAGCAAGCACGATTGTTTGCTTCAACGCTTCGGCAGAAAATGGCTTGTTCAACACGGCATATTCGGAAAATTCGGAAGGGAATCCATCGGCTCCATATCCGGTACTAAACAAAAATGGCAGGTTGCGCTCACGCAGAATCCGCGCGATCGGAAAGCTACGCTCCCCGCCTAGATTAACGTCAAGTACAGCAAGATCAATCTGCACCGTCGCCGCGACCCTGCGGGCTTCATTGAGCTCAGCCACCGATGCAACAACTTGGCAACCAAGTTCCAGAAGCATGTCTTCAATCATCATTGCGATCAAGCCCTCGTCCTCTACGACAAGAACCTTGATGCCGCTGAACTCACTCATCCGTGCCCACTCCGATGGTAATTGCCATGCGACAGATCACCCCATCGGGGTGGAAGACCAGGTCGAATTCACCTCGGTGATCCCGCTCAATGGAGCGCTCCATTAACCGGCTGCCAGTTCCGCGGCGTAGAGGAGGCGCGACAGGCGGCCCTCCGCTCTCTCGCCATTCAAGGATCAGCCTCGGCTTCTGGTCGGTTCCTTCTTGCAGCCGCCACGTGATCGAAAGCCTGCCGGCATCCGATGACAGTGCACCGAATTTTATGGCATTGGTGGCGAGTTCATTGAGCGCCATGGTAAGATTGAGCGCCACGCGAGGATCGAGATCGACAGCCGGTCCGCTCGCCTCGATCTGCTGGGCTGCTTTGCCGGCTACCGCGCTCAACACTTCGCCCACGAGCTCATCCAGAAAGGTCCCCTCCCAGCGACGTCTCGTCAGCAAATCGTGAGCGCGCGATAGAGCAAGGAGTCGGGCCTCAAACCGGTGGGAGAAATCCGCCACCCCATCAGCATGCCGCGCCGTCTGGGCCGCCAGTGACTGCAATGTTGCGAGCGTGTTCTTCACACGATGGTTGAGTTCGTCGATCAAGACCTTCTGTCTGTTCTCCGCTTGCTTGCGCTCGGTGATATCCACCAGCATGTTGATCGCACCTATCAGCTTGCCCTCCGCGTCATGAAGAGGTGTAGGGTAGGGGATGAAAGGAATGCGTCTGCCGTCCGGCCGTTCGGCGATTGCCTCAGCGCCGCGAACGGCACGATTTTCCTTCAACGCCACCGCCATAGGGCATTGGTTGTGGGGAAGCAGCGTGCCGTCGGTATTATAAAGACGCCAGGTCACGCACCACATGTCGCCGATCTGGGGCGTACGGCCGGACATCTCCACGGCAGCGTTGTTGAAGAAGGTGATACGACCCGTCGCATCCGTTGTGTAAACCGCCGCCGGCAGCGCCTCCAGCAGATCGCGCAGGTGTTGTTCGCTCTCGCGTATCCGGTCCTCCATCTGCTTGGTGGCAGTAACATCCTGGAGTACCCGCACCCCGTAGCGGAAGCCCCCGCCTGCATCCAGAACGGACGAGCTGTAAACATCCAGGTAGACCGTAGTGCCATCGGGCCTCATTGCCCGTTTGCGTAGGACATAGTTATCGATTTCGCCGGCAGTCTGGCGCGCATACTGTGCGCCATCTTCGTTTCGGTCCTCTTCTTGTGTATAGTCGAAGAAGGTCATGTTGAGCAGCTCCTCGCGGGAGCGTCCCAACATCCGGCAGAGAGTATCGTTGACGCGCAGCAGACGGCCGTCTTTGTCAGCTTCTGCAATCCCGATCGTGGCGGCGTCATAGGTTGCGGCCAGCCGCTCGTCGATTTCGCGGCGGGCAGTCTCGGCCTCACGAAGACCGGTCACGTCCGTGGTAAAACAGCGCGTGCTGATGAACTTCCCGTCCTCAAACCGGCTGTTGGAGGTGATCAGCACCTGCTTGATGGACCCGTCCTTGGCACGCAGACGGGAGGGATACCGGTCGAGCTTTTCACCGCAGGACAGTTTGTGGAGGATGTCGCCGATGACGGATGCGTCCACGTGGAACTCGGCGATATGGCGTCCCACATATTCCTCAGCCGTATAGCCGAGAAGCGCTAGCTCGGCTCTGTTGGCGCGCTGGATGATGCCGTCGCCGCCGACGATATGCAGGCCGATCGCGCTGTTCTCGAAGAAATCCTCAAGATCGGCGGTCTTCTGCTGGATCGCTTCTTCGAGCGCTTTATGGTCGGAGATATCCTGGAAGCAGTTGATCGCGCCCTGAATCCTGCCTTCATGATCCTTCAGGGCTCGGATATTGACGAGCGCCGTGAACCGAGAGCCATCCGGCCGCTCCATAACGACCTCGGCATTGCGGGTCGATGTACCGGCAAAGACGGCGGTTGCCATGGGACAGACGTCATGCGCAAGCGGAGTGCCATCTGGGAGGAAGAGGGCGTGAGATCCGCAGAAGCGGGCACGCTTGTCGCCCACGGTGGGAGTTTGTCCCCACAGCTCCGCTGCCTCGGAGTTATAACGGACGAGCCAGCCGTTCTGGTCGCAGAGATAGACCGCGCCAGGGATCGCATCGAGGACAGTTGGGGCAGCTGCGGTGAGCGCTTCGAACTCGGTCAGCCGTGGCGCGGCGGCAGGAAACTCTTCGATATTGGACATGCAATCTTATCCCCTCGGACCGTGGGCGCGCAAACAGAAGGCTAGCTGCAGCTACATCCAATTCCGCACCATGCGCTTTAAACTCCACAGGGAGCGTAACCACAATAAATGCAACAACCTAAAAATAGTTCCACGCGCCCTGAACAGACGACACGTGCTTAAAGCTATCATTATACCTTGGAGATTGCCGACGGACTACCGCCCTTCCGCCAAGGGGACAAGGTACTCGACGGCTGCCGATAATGTTTTATGTTCTATCGCGTGTGTTGGCAGGAAAGCCGACGAGCAGCGGCTGGCGCTTGCACCGAAGTTGGAGGGATCATGTCGGTTATCGCAAGGAACAATGTCACCGTGCGGGGTGAGGGACGGCGTGCCATGGTCTTTGCTCACGGATTCGGCTGCGACCAGAACATGTGGCGGCATGTCACGCCGGCCTTCGAGCAGGACTACAAGGTCGTCCTCTTCGATCATGTCGGGTGCGGCAAGTCCGACCTCCGCGCGTATGACCATGCCAAGTATTCCAGCCTTGCGGGTTATGCGGCTGATGTCGTCGAGATAGGTCAGGCTCTGGATATCACAGGTGGCGTATTTGTCGCACATTCCGTCAGCGCCATGATCGGCATTCTGGCCACAATCGAAGCACCAGACCTCTTCAGCGAGCTTGTCCTGATCGGTCCATCACCCCGCTATATCAACGACGAAGGATATGATGGAGGCTTCACGCTGGAACAGATCGAGGAATTGCTGGAATTCCTGGACGATAATCACATGGGATGGTCCGCCGCCATGGGTCCGCTTATCATGGGCAACCCTGATCGCCCCGAGCTCAGCGAGGAGCTCGTGAACAGTTTTTGCCGTACTGATCCCGATATTGCCAAGGCGTTCGCGCGCGTCACCTTCTTGTCGGACAATCGGGTGGATCTTCTACGTTGCCAGGCACGTGCGCTTGTGATCCAATGCAAGCAGGATGTCATCGCCCAGCAGTGGGTCGGGGAATATGTCCGGGATCATCTGCCGAAGGGGGAGATGGTCGTAATCGATGCAACAGGGCATTGCCCGAACCTGAGCGCGCCTGCCCAGGTCATCTCCGCGATCAAAGCCTTTGTGTAAGGCGGAGGCTCAAACAGGAGTGGAGGGCATCATGGAGGACCTGGACGACCTCTATGAGAACGCACCCTGTGGCTACCTGTCGCTCGCAGCCGATGGCGCGATTGTCAAAGCCAACCGCACGCTTGCCGCATGGCTCGGCATGCAGGGCTTCGACCTCCTTGGTAAGCGGTTTTACGATCTGCTCAACGTTCCGGGGAAGATTTTCTACGAAACACACTTTGCTCCGCTGTTGCGAATGCAGGGATACTTCAACGAAGTCGCTCTGGATCTGGTCGGCCCGGACGGACGAAAGCTCCCCGTTTTGGCGAATGCAGCCGAACGCCGTTCAAGCGACGGAGGCGTCCAGTTTACGCGAATAACCCTGTTCCAGGCGGCGGATCGGCGCCGATATGAGCGCGAACTGGTGGATGCGAAGAATGCCGCCGATCGAACCCGCCGAGAGCTTGAGGAACTGAACAGAACTCTGGAAGAGCGTGTCGATGCAGGTATTGCCGAGCGGCTCCAGCTTGAGCAAGGGCTGCTTGCGGAAAAGGAGGTGGCGCGCTTACGGGAGCAGTTTGTCGCGATCCTGGGCCATGACCTGCGCAATCCGCTTGCGTCGATTTCAGGCGGGCTCAACATTCTGTCGCGGGAACCTCAGACCGACAAGGCTCGGCGCGTTCTGACGATGATGAGCCAAAGTACCGAGCGCATGTCCAGCCTGATCCAGGACATGCTCGACCTTGCGCGCTGTCGCGCTGGCCAAGGCATTGCTATCGACCCGAAGCCAACCAACTTGCGCATCGTTCTCGAGCAGGTTGTCCAGGAATTACAGACCGCGCATCCCGGGCGAGACATCCAGAGCGCGCTTGATATCGCGGAGGAGGTGCGTTGCGACGGTGGCCGCGTCGCTCAGTTAGTATCCAACCTCCTCGGTAACGCGTTGGCGCATGGCGCGCCTGACCGGCCGGTGAAAGTCGTCGCCGCACCGGGCGTGAACGAAGTCGTGATAACGGTTGCGAATGAGGGCAAGCCGATCCCCAAGCACGTAAAGGATCACCTGTTCGAGCCCTTCTTCCGCGCCACAAGCTCTGCGGGGAAGCAGGGGCTTGGCCTTGGTCTGTTCATCTCCTTCGAAATTGCTCGAAGCCATGGCGGCAGCCTCGAGGTCCAGTCCGGCGAAAATCAGACCGCCTTCCTGTTCCGGATGCCGGTTTAACCGCGACAGCAGCGCCGATGGCTGGAATTTGCGCGACAAGGGCGGGAACGTCTCGAGGGTGGCACAGAAAGACGCGGCGTCGGCCATCGCGCGTATAGGTGACGGGCACGGACTGGTGCGCCGCCCGGTCACATCGCGCTGGCTTTCGTGTGTGAATGGTCTATGCTCCATTAGAACCGACTTCGGCCGGTGCGCGTCCCATTTCTCCTCCCGGAAAGGATGACCGTCGGCCATGCACGCTTCCTGTAATGATCGGCAGCACCACAACGATAGCAATGATCATCCTCAGCAATTAGAGAGACTGCGGTGAAGGCGGCGCTAGCCGACTATGACGCCGCGGCGTTTCTGGCAGCAATCGTTGAATCATCTGAGGATGCGATCGTCAGCAAGAGCCTGGCCGGGATCATCACCACCTGGAACAAGGGTGCGGTGCAGCTATTCGGATACACCGCGGAAGAAGCCATTGGTCAACCGATTACCATTCTCATTCCGGAGGACCGCCTTGGTGAGGAGCCCGCAATCCTCGCGCGGATCCAGGCAGGCGAGCGGGTCGATCATTTCGAAACCGTCCGGCGGCGAAAAGACGGCACGCTCGTCGATATTTCCCTGGCGATTTCTCCGATCAGGGATAGCGAAGGCCGTGTCATCGGTGCGTCGAAGATCGCCCGCGATATATCGGAGCGTAAACGAGCGGCAGAACATCAGGAACTGCTGCTGCGGGAAATGCATCACCGGGTGAAGAACCTGTTTGCGATCACTTCCAGCATCATCACGCTGCAGGCGCGTACCGCCAAGACGGTGATGGAGCTGGCCAGCTGCCTGAAAGACAGGTTGCTCGCGCTGTCGCGCGCCCATGAGATGACCTTGCCGACCTTTACCGGCGCCGATGCGTTTATCGAACGACCAGCGACGCTGTTTCAGCTATTGTCCAGTATTCTTGCGCCCTATGGGGGCGACGGCGGCTGCCGGTGGACACTCAACGGCGATGACGTAAAGGTCAGCGCCGAAAAGGTCACAAACCTGGCACTGTTGTTTCATGAGTTTAGTACCAACGCCGCCAAATACGGCTGTCTTTCCATCCCCACAGGAAAACTGGTCATTACAGTGTCGTTGCAGGACGACCTGCTTACCGTGGCCTGGGCGGAAGTAGACGCACCGCAACCGGTCCAAAAAGGTGCTCAACTGCAGCCGGGCTTTGGGAGTAAACTGGAGCAGATCATCGCTCAGGGGCTTCAGGCAACGATTTCGCGCGAATGGCAGCCGTACGGCCTTTGCATTCGGGTTACCGTGCCCCGCAATGCGCTTGGGCCGGCAAAATAGCTGGCTTTGTTCGCCAAGCCGCGGGCACAGCTTACACATCAATTCTCGGCCACCCACTCCGTATGTGCGGCTTGGAGCTTGTTGAAGGGCGCGGCGTCTCCGCGCCCCTCAGTCTGACGATCACGCAAATGGTGGGGTCGCCTTGCCGAGTTTCACCGAAGGCTCGCGACCCCAGACGCGAAGCTTGCCAAGTTCCGCAACGAAAGCGGAAAGGCCTTCCTCGCCCGGCAGGGCAAGGACACCCTCATCGAGCGCATTGGGGACGCCGGCCTTTTCCAGCAGAGGCATTGCCGACTGGTCGTAGCCGATGAATTTGCAATGCTGGAAGGCGTCGGCGACAAAGTCGCGCGCTGTTGCTTCGCTGAGGAGATCGTCTATCGCAGCCGCGGAGGTCAACAAGGCAACGGCGTCAAACAGAACTGAAGGGCCGCCGTCAATCATGTGATGCGCTTCGATCCACGAACCGTCAGATGCGGTGACACCTCCGACTTTCGCTGCGACCAGTTCGAAGACCGCCTTCTCCTTCGTGATGGCGCCCGTCAGGCCTTTCAAAAAGTTGGCGTCGACACCGTCGGTGATCAAAACACCGAGCTTGCGGCCTTCGAACCGCTTCGGTCCGCGCTCGATGATGCTGAGGGCCGGCGACGGCTCCAGATCCTGACGGGTCGGCATCGCCGCATCGGCCGGTTTCGGCATCTTTTGAAAACCGAGCTTCTGTGCGACGGTTGTTGCCAACGTCTCGTCGATGTTGAGGAGATGAGCCACCATGCGTTCACGGATGACCGGCAGTTCAACCTTGCTGAGCTCGAACGTCAAAGCCATTGCAATGTGCCGCTGTTCCGGCGGCGTCTGACTGATGTAGAACTGTCGTGCCTGGCTGTAATGGTCGGCGAAGCTTTCAGGACGGAGCCGCACCTTTGGACCCTGTTCCTCCGAAGGGAAGTGGCGATAGCGCTGCATGGGCGACTCCCGCGGCCCCTCATTGCGGGAGTTCGGTTGGTAATTGGTTCGGCCGACCGGATTGCGCATCGCCATATGGCCGTCCTGCTGGAAGTTGTGGAACGGACACTTCGGGGCGTTAATCGGCAGATGGGTGAAGTTCGGACCACCGAGGCGCTTCAGTTGCGTGTCGAGATATGAGAAATTGCGGCCCTGCAACAAGGGATCGTTGCTGAAATCGATCCCCGGCGGCACGTTCTGGGTCATGAACGCCACCTGCTCGGTCTCTGCAAAGAAATTATCGGGCATCCGATCGAGCACCAGACGGCCGATCGGCTGGACCGGCAAAATTTCCTCCGGAATGATCTTGGTCGGATCGAGCACGTCGAAATCGAAGGTGTCGGCCAACTCCTGGTCGAAGAGTTGGACGCACAGCTCCCATTCCGGAAAGTTGCTGGATTGGATCGACTGCCAGAGATCGCGACGATGGAAATCCGGATCAGCGCCATTGATCTTGACGGCCTCGTTCCAGGCCACCGACTGAAGGCCCAGCTTCGGCTTCCAATGGAACTTGACGAAGGTTGACTCGTCCTTGGCATTCACGAACCGGAAGGTATGCACGCCGAAGCCTTCCATGAAGCGGAAGGAGCGAGGGATCGTGCGATCCGACATGATCCACATGACCATGTGCATGCTTTCCGGTGTCAGGCTGATAAAGTCCCAGAAATTGTCATGAGCGGTCTGCGCTTGGGGGAAAGCCCGGTCCGGCTCCTGCTTGGCGGCATGAATTATGTCAGGAAACTTGATGGCATCCTGGATGAAGAAGACCGGGATATTGTTGCCAACAAGATCCCAGTTTCCTTCCTGCGTATAGAGCTTGACGGCAAAGCCCTGGACGTCGCGCGCAAGGTCGGCGGAGCCTTTGTTACCGGCTACGGTAGAAAACCGCACGAAGGCAGGCGTCCTCTCCCCGGGCCGCTGAAACAGATCCGCTCTGGTGTAGGCTGCCAGAGATTCATAGGTCTCGAAAAACCCATGCGCGCCATAACCACGCGCATGGACGACCCGCTCGGGAATCCTTTCGTGATCGAAGTGGAAGATCTTTTCGCGAAAATGAAAATCGTCGATGAGGGCCGGGCCGCGAGCTCCGATACGCAACGTATTCTGATCGTGGGCGACGGGTCCACCCTGGGCGGTCGTCAGGACAGGTTGCCCGTCCTCGGCGAATTGATGGAGTTCGCCACCTTGACATCGATGGAGTTTCTGGTCGTGGATTGTGGCGGTCGCGAGTTTAGGGCTGTCTTTGGAAGCGATCGTCTTCTTGGCCATATGGAATCCTCCTCCGGGTTTTTATTGAGAAAACAAGAACAAACGAAAAGGCCGCCTCGGAGGGCGGCCTGATCGGTTCGATGAGAGCTTAGCTGGCCTTTTTCTGCGAGCCTTTCGGATTGGCCGAAGCTTCCCCGAGTGCCGTCAGTTTCTGGTCAGTGGCGATCTCTTCCTGGAGATTGGCGTCCAAGAGCGGGATTGCGTCGTTGAGGCCCAACTGCTTGGCCCAGGACTTCAGGGTCCCGTAGCGCGCGATCTCGTAATGCTCGACGGCCTGTGCCGAGGAGATGAGACCGGCGTCGAGCGCTGCGGTTCCCTTGTATTCTTCCATGATCTCTTCGCCTTCAGCGATAATCCCCTGGATAGCTTCGCAGGTCTTGCCACGGGCCGGCTTGCCGAGAAGCTCAAACACCTGTTCGAGGCGTTGGATCTGGCCTTGAGTTTCATCACGGTGCTGTAGGAAACCGGCCTTGCCTTCTTCCGATTGCGCAGCGCGCGCCATCTTCGGTAGAGCTCTCAGGATTTGCTTTTCGGCAAAGTAGATGTCTTTGAGAGTGTCGAGGAAGAGGTCGTCGAGTGTTTTTTCCATAGCCATGGGGGATCCAATTACATTTTTGAGAGTGGGGACCAGATCAACGCTTCAAGTTGATCGAAGTTCCTGCCCACCATTGCCGGTCGACCTCATTGATCATCACATTGACAACGACGATCTGGTCGTGCTCGACGGCAACGCCATCGTTCCAAGTCCTCCGCGAACATCCGCTAGGCATCAACGTGACGTGTTGCTCCAAAATCGGTCCGGAAGCTTCGACCGTACTGCGGCTCGGGAGGTCGTATGTGGTCTGCAATCGGCAGCAAGATTTCGATGAGATACGAGATGTCGCTCCCTGTTGAGGTGGATGAGGCTAACACGACTGGTTCGGTTCAGTTCCCAGAACCAGATGACATCTCGCATGTTTTCCTGGATGCACTCACTATGGTGTGGGCTTGCACCCTCGTCTTCCACTCAGGGAGTGCTAGTCGAGTTCATTCCCTTTCGAAGGCAATACTTCGTTTGGAGTTTGCGACAGCGAAGTGCGGGGAGGACCAAGAACGAGCATGAGAGAGCTTGGCGACTGGCGACACATCTGTGTCGATGCCCAGCGCAACTTCTCGAAGCTTCTGAACGTGCGGGAGTGCGTCCAATTGATCGACGGGCTGACCGACGACCAGTTCTATCCGCTGTTCGACCTTTCTCACCAAAGAACCACTAGCGGAAACTGCTCTTTCGCCGATGTGATCTTTCCGGAGTTGCTCTCATGTGAGCGCCACGGTCGAGGCGGGAGGGCGAACGACTTCACTGCAACATAGCTATTCCTGCTTCCTTCGCCGCCTTGATCAAAGCCTCTCGTGCGGCTTCCGGCGGAGAGGCGCCCAGCATTGCCTCAAGGCATATATGCACAGCAGCCACGTAGTCTTCGCCGTCGTCGATCGGCCAATGCTCCAGAAGCAACTCAGCCACACCGTGTACCGAACTGACACGGCAATATCCGTCCGCGCCTTCCAGAACCAACGTCACAGCTTGGAACGGTTTTAAAGTATTTCCTTTCGGCACGTCGTACTCCATATAGACCAAGACATTGGGAACCTTGCAACAACCGTACCAGGGAAGGCTACATGATCATGCTCAGCATCTTTAAGTTTTCCTTGAAACTCCGTGGTCTAAAAAAGGAACTGCGCCGATGACCTTTGCGTGGCCGGAATCTCTTTATCCGCTGCGCGACTATCTGCGCGGTCTTGGCGCCGATGTAACCGCATTCAAAACCAATCGCATAGCGGCGTTCATGGCCCAGCAGTTGCTCGACACACGCGTCAAGTTCCCCCAAAGGGAGCGGACATGACGTCGACCCTGTTTCTCATTCAGAAGGCGGCCGCCGAGAAGGGTATATTCACCACGAAGATCCCTTTAACCATCAGAGCCGGAACGGCCAACTGCAAAAAGCTGCCAGCCGCCCCGGCTCGGTCCGCCGCAAAGCGCTCGAAGCGTGGCGTACATATCGCTCCCACTGAAAAGGTCAACCAGGCGCCGGATACCTCTTCCGGCGTACATCTCTTTTGCGGCGGCGCTTGCGAGCCGAATCCAGGGAGTGGGGGAGGGGCATCGCCGATTGCAAGGATGAGGATCCTCGACAAGCCGGAAAAGCCTTGCAGGGAGCCAAGCTGGGCAATTTGTGGCGTTACCGTATCGGTGATTATCGGATTATCTGCGAATTGCAGGATCAACGCCTCGTGGTGCTTGTAGTCAAAATAGGCTACCGGAAGCAGGTGTAACGCTAGGAAACGTGGGTATAAAATCGCCATCTAAGTCTGTAAGACAATAACGATATCAACTGGTTAGTTCCATAACGCGCACTATGCTGGATCGGATACCAAAGTCATTGATAATGTGGGATGCGACACGAAAACAGCGGTTCTAATCCCTTCACATCAGAGAAGATCTACGGCTATGCAATGATCGTGACAGCTTGACTCTAGAGTATGTCGCGCGGCCTCAGGCGAAACACCCCGGTTATTGATCGCCGAAGCTGTATCCGTTGTGGACCTCTCAGCGTCGCTCGTGTGCGAGGAACTGTCGAAAGCGCTCGGATTTTGGATGCTTGAACAATTCCACAGGTTCGCCCGCCTCTTCGATGATCCCCTTGTGGAGAAACACGATTTTGTTGGAAACGTCTCGTGCAAACCCCATCTCGTGCGTCACGACCAGCATGGTTCGACCTTCTTCGGCAAGCGACCGCATGACTTTAAGCACTTCGCCAACAAGTTCGGGATCAAGCGCAGAGGTGGGCTCATCAAAAAGCATGACCTTCGGTCGCTGCGCAAGTGCGCGAGCAATCGCCGCGCGTTGTTGCTGACCTCCAGATAGATGCGCTGGATAGAAATTTCGCTTGTCGGCGATTCCAACTCGTTCGAGCAGCGCTTCCGCTTCCGCGACGCATTCGGCTCGGTTGCGTTTCTGCACGTGTACCGGCGCTTCGATTACGTTCTCCAATATGGTCATGTGTGACCAAAGATTGAAGCTCTGGAACACCATGCCGATGTGTTCGCGTAGCCGATCGACCTGTTTGCGGTCGGCGGGTTCGGTCCTGTGGCGCCCCTTTTTTAGCGAGAACATCTCGCCGCCGACGCGTATCTCGCCACTGTCTGGCACTTCAAGCATATTGATGCAGCGGAGCATCGTCGATTTTCCGGAGCCGGAAGAGCCCAGGATCGATATGACGTCGCCTTCGTGAGCTTCTAGCGAAACGCCTTTGAGAACCTCCAGCGGGCCGAAGCACTTTCTGAGATCCTTGACCGAAACGGCAGCGCTCTTTTGTATGTTATCGCTGACCAAGATTGTTCCCCTGACGGACATGCGCACTCCAGTTAAGTGGTAGGATTGGGTGGCATGCGCATATGTGGCGAAAGCCAAAATTCGACCACCATGAGCATACGCGTGACGACGAAATTGATCGCAAGGTAAATCGCCCCTGCAACGATGAAGATTTCGAAAGCCCGAAAGCTGTCCGCGATCAGTTTTCCCGCGAGACCGGTGACTTCCATGATGGTGATGACAGAAGCAAGCGCCGTTGCCTTGACCATCAAGATGATCTCATTGCCATAGGCAGGCAATGCGTGCCTTATGGCGACCGGAAGAATGATCCGTCTAAACAACAGGATGCCTGACATGCCGCAGGCGCGCGCGGCCTCGACCTGTTGCATGGAAACGGCCTGCAGGGCGCCTCGAAAGATTTCGCTGCAGTAGGCGCCTGTGTTCAGCGTCAACGCCAGTACGGCGCACCAATAAGGCTCACGGAAGAACCACCAGACGCCAAGATCCTGCAGTCCATGCCGGAACTGACCGAGGCCATAGTAGATCAGGAACATTTGGACAAGGAGAGGTGACCCCCTGAACACGAAGACATAAGCGCGAGTTAAGGTCCGGCCGATGGTGCCGCCCATCACCGCAAAGAGCGCGATCACAAGCGCCAGGACGCTCCCCGCCAGAATGGATGTGACTGCGAGTTCGATGGTTAGTGGCAAACCGGTCAGAAGAGTGAGGAGAGTTTCCCTCATGAAGCCAATATCCATCACAAGGCCCTCCTTATCCCTTGGGTTGTTCGGACTTCCATTTTCCTGAACAGGATTGAGGAGACCCAGGTGATAACGAGATAAAGGATGACCGCTGTCAGGTAGAATTCAAACGGGCGGCGTGTGGACCCGGCGGCGATTTGCGATTGCCGGAGGAGTTCGACAAGGCCGGTCACGGAGATCAATGCCGATTCCTTCAGGACAAGTTGCCAGGTGTTTCCAAGCCCCGGAATGGCGTATCGAAGCACCAGAGGCGCGATGATGCGCCTGAACTTGGGCCACGGCCGCATGCCAACGGCGCTGGCCGCTTCGATTTCGCCGCGCGCAACCGATTTGAAGGCGCCACGAAAGACTTCGGCCTGATAGGCGGCCGAGACGACGCCAAGTGCCAGGGTCCCGGTTAGGAAAGCGGGCATTCCGATGAATCCATGATAGCCGAACAGCCCACCGACAGATCCGAGCAGCGAGCTTCCGCCGAAATAGAAAAGATAGATGATCAGAAGATCCGGCACACCGCGGAGAATTGTGGTGTAGCAGTCGGCAAGCCAGCGAACGGCCATGTGCGGCGACAACTGCATAAAGGTAACAACGGAGCCGATGACCGTTCCAGCCAGAAAACCACACACGGAAACGCCAATTGTCATCGCGGCGGCACTCAAAAGGAGTGGACCCCAGCCTGTCTGTCCGGCGCCGACGAGTGCCAGATAACTATAGATAAGCTCCATATGTGACCCTCTTTGTGAAAGCTTGGCTTGGCTCAGTCGACAGTTCGCCGATGCGCCCAAATGCGCTGGAGCTTCGACATGTTCTTGAGAGAGCTTTGCACATGCGCGCGCGCCGCGTTTGCAGCCGCCTCGCGGTCGCGTGCGCAGATAGCGTCCGCAATTGCCCGATGCTCATCGAGATCGGTGTGCTCGAGATCGACCCAAAGAACTTCCAGCCACAGGGCCAACCGAAGCTGCTGGTAGACCTGGTCGGTTACCCTTACGAGAGCCTCGTTCCGAGTCGATTCCGCAATGACCCGATGGATGTACAGTCCAAGGTCGAGGTTGCGGGCGGCGTCGGACGGCGCCTCGTTGGTCGTCTCCTTGAGCTCAATCATCTGGGCGATTACGCTTCGAAGCCTATCAAGGTCTTCTTCGGTCGCCATTTCGCAGGCAAGCTGTGCTGCGCAAACATCGAGCGCCTCGCGAACAACCAGCAAATTGCAGAATTTGGTGACGTCCAGATCGGTGACCGTGTATCCGATGTTTCTTTGTCCGACGATCAACCCTTCCTCTTCAAGCTTCATCAACGCTTCGCGCAACGGCGTCCGGCTGACGCCAAAGCGTTTCGCAAGCGTGTTTTCCGACAGGCGCTCGGAGGGGCGTAGTTGGCCGCTGAGGATAAGGTCCTTCAGCTGCGAGTACGTGCTCTCACGCAGAGAGCCTCGCTGTTCCGTTTTGGTCGATGCCAATCAATTCCCTTTCCATGTTTTCGCCCGTTCAGCGGGTCCTGTCGGTGCCACCATAACTTTTTCCCTCTTGCTTGATCAAGGAGAATACGATTATGTATACAATGTTGGCTACAACAAGCAATGGCCTTTCGTCTGCATTTTGGAGGCGGCTTGTGGGTACAGGACAAATGGAGGCCCGATGCCGGAGATTCTAAGTCTGGAAGAACTGCGGGAACGCTTTTCGAGCGCTTCGGGCGGCGAGATGTTCGATCCGGAGTTTCGAAAGGTTGCCGAGCTGGTCTTCGGGGATGGAGACAGCCGTCAGGCTCCCTATTGCGGTATGCCAACGCTTTTGAAGGCTCCTTATCGTCCAGACGCGTCACCCGATTTTACCGGCATCGACATCGCGCTTTTCGGGATACCGATGGATCTTGGCGTGACGAACCGATCGGGTGCGCGGTTCGGGCCGCGTGCCGTTCGAAATGTCGATCGGGTCGGTCCTTATGAACATGTGTTGCGCGCCGTACCGACTGCCCATGCACGGATCGCCGATGTCGGCGATGTTCCGTTCAGGAGCCGCTTTGATCTCGCTGCATCCCATGAGGATATCGAGCGATTTGCCCTTGGGGTGGTCAAGGCGGGCGTTATGCCTTTGGCGGTCGGCGGCGACCACTCGGTCGGTCTTCCCATTCTCCGGGCCGTCGGCAAGGATCGATCGGTGGGGATGATCCATATCGATGCCCATTGCGATACCAGCGGCTCCTTTGAGGGGTGCAAATTCCATCATGGCGGCCCCTTCCGTCAGGCGGTTCTCGACGGCGTGCTGGATCCGCGGCGGACGGTTCAGATCGGCATTCGAGGAAATTCGGAATATCTATGGGAGTTTTCGTATGCGTCCGGCATGACCGTCATTCATGCCGAAGAGGTTGGCGATATCGGCATAGGGGCAGTCATCGCAAGGGCGAGAGAAATCGTCGGCTCGGGTCCGACCTATATCAGTTTCGACATCGATTCTCTCGATCCGGCATTTGCGCCCGGTACGGGAACGCCTGAAGTCGGTGGGCTGACTTCCGCCCAGGCGCTGGGCATCCTGCGAGGTCTTGCGGGATTAAACATCGTCGGCGGCGACGTCGTCGAAGTCGCTCCGCAGTACGATCCGACAACGAACACGGCGCAAATCGCGGCGCAGGTTTTATTCGAACTCCTTTGCCTGACGGTGGAGGCAATCAAGATTCGCGCGTCCTAGCGACTGAGGTTGGGCGTTGTGAATGCTGCAATCGCCCTGTCCACAAAAGGACAGGGGTAACAAAAAGGGGAATGCAACATGCAATTATCAAAACTCTTGCTGACGTCCGTTTTGCTGGGTGTCGCCTTTGCTGGCGCTGCCACCGCCGAGACAAAGCCAACCGAAATTACCATTGCGACTGAAGGCGCGTACGAACCGTGGAACTTCACCGGGCCTGATGGCAAGCTTGCCGGGTTCGAGATCGATCTTGCCAACGACCTTTGCGCCCGCATGAAGATCAAGTGCACGATCGTCGCCCAGGATTGGGACGGTCTCATTCCGTCGCTCAATGCGAAAAAATTCGATGCCATCATGGCCTCGATGATCGTTACCGAAAAGCGTCTTGCCGTCATTTCCTTCAGCGAGCCCTATGCCCCGACTGCAGCGGCCTTCATGGTCGACAAGACCGGTCCGCTTGCAAATCTGCCAGGTACCGGGACCACGGTCGATCTTGCCGGAGACAAAGCGAAGGTCGAGCAGGAATTGCAGCCGCTTCGAGACGCCCTCAAGGGCAAGGCGGTCGGCGCCCAGGTATCGACGGCGAACGCAGTGTTCCTCGACACCTACTTCAAGGGCGTCGTCGATCCAAGAGAATATAAAACCGTCGAGCAGCATGATCTGGATCTCCAGGCCGGCCGCATCGACGCAGTCGTCGCGCAGAAGACATCGCTGACCGCAACGCTTCGAAAGGATGATTTCAAAGACTACACGATAGCCGGTCCGACCTTCAAAGGCGGCGTCTTCGGGCAGGGTATCGCTGCGGGACTTCGCAAGGACGATACGATCCTGAAGTCCATGTTCGATGCGGCGATCAAATCAGCCAAGGCGGACGGTACAATCAACAAGCTTGCGCAGAAATGGATCAAGACAAATCTTGATTGATTGAGCGCTGAAATTCTGACCCCGACAAAAATGGCAGCCGGTGTACCAAAAGGTTTCATCGGCTGACCGGCGAAGCTTTGCCAAGCGTCGCTATCGAAAGCACCTCATTTGGAGAGCCGTTGTGACTATCCTTCTCAATTCCCTTGAAGCCCGGGACACTGCCTTTGTTCTTCACCCCTATACCAACGCCTCGCAACATTTGAAGGACGGTCCGCTGGTGATTGCAAGGGGTGAGGGGATCCATGTCATCGACAGCGAGGGCAATAAGTACATCGAAGGTCTTGGGGGGCTGTTTTGCGCGTCGCTCGGCTTCAGCGAACAGCGGCTGGTCGATGCCGCAATCCGGCAAATGAAGGAATTGCCGTTCTATCACAGCTTCGGCGGTAAATCGCATGAGACGGCCATCGAACTGGCCGACAGACTCATTCAGCTTTCGCCTGTCCCGATGTCGAAGGTGTTCTTCGCCAATTCGGGTTCCGAGGCCAATGACACCGCTATGAAACTTGTCTGGTATTATCACAATGCGATCGGCATGCCGGAAAAGAAAAAGATCATCTCGCGTATGCGTGCCTATCATGGCGTGACCATAGCCTCGGCAAGCCTGACGGGCCTCCCTAATAATCACCGTGATTTCGACTTGCCGATCGCCCGCGTCCTGCATACGGACTGCCCGGAATTCTATCGTTACGGTCAACCAGGTGAGACGGAAGAGGAATTTGCCACACGTTGCGCGGATTCGCTCGAGAGGCTGATCCTTGCGGAAGGCCCGGAAACAATCGGTGCGTTCTTCGCCGAGCCACTTATGGCATCGGGCGGCTGCATCGTCCCGCCGCCAACCTACTACGAGAAAATTCAGGCGATCCTGAGGAAATATGATGTGCTGCTAATTGCAGACGAGGTGATCTGCGGCTTCGGCAGGCTTGGCACGATGTTCGGTTCCGAAAGCTTCGGGCTGCAACCCGATATGATCGTGATGGCAAAGCAGCTTTCGGCAGCTTACCAGCCGATCTCGGCACTGATGATCAATGAAAAGATCCACTCTGCGGTCGTTTTGGAAAGCGAGAAGATCGGAACCTTCGGGCATGGCTTCACCTATGGCGGCCACCCAGTCGCCACGGCCGTCGCGCTGGAAACCCTCAGGATATACGAGGAGCGCGACATAGTCGGCCATGTCCAGGACGTGGCGCCGCTGTTTCAGCGCCGACTGAATGATCTGAGCGCGCATCCGCTCGTTGGCAACGCCCGTGGTCGCGGTCTGATCGGAACGCTTGAACTCGTTCGCAACAAGGAGGCGAAGGAAGCGTTCAATCCAGCCCATGGCATTGCTATCCACGCCGGACGAAGAGCACAGGCCCACGGTGTCATCACCCGTGCGCTGGGCGACAATTACACGTTGTGCCCGCCGCTGATCATAACCGAGGCGCAGATCAACGAGTTGTTCGATCGTTCGGCCCGCGCCCTGGACGACACCTATACCTGGGCCAAGACGAACGGGTTGTACTGAGGACAGGGGGATAAGATGCGCAACTTCGAAACGCCGGGAAGATCGATCGCAGTCGGCCGCAGCGGGATGGCGGCGACCTCACATCCGATGGCGACCATGACTGCGATCGAGATACTGAAGAGCGGTGGCAGGGCCATCGATGCCGCCGTCGGTGCCTGCGCCGTCCAGTGCGTGGTTGAGGCTGGGTCCACCGGCGTGGGTGGTGACTGCTTCGCGCTGCTGACGGCAAACGGCGGCGACCAGGTCGTGGCCTACAACGGATCTGGACGGACGCCCGCCGCGGCGAAATACGAATGGTACAAGGATAACGGCATTACCGCCATTGACCGGTCATCGCCCCATGCCGTGACAATTCCAGGCGCGGTGGATGCATGGACACGCCTGGTCGCCGACCACGGCAGGATGCCGATTACGGAGATACTTGCCCCCGCAATCTCGCTGGCCCGAGACGGTTATGGGATCACACCGAGGGTGGCGGCCGACATTTCAAACCAGCGAGACTTGCTGCTACGTGATCCGTCCACCCGTCGCATCTTTTTGGCCGACGACCAGGTTCCCGCGGTCGGATCGGTCCATCGTCAGCCTGAACTCGCGCAAACGCTGGAAGCGATCGGGATCTCGGGTCGTGACGGGTTCTATCGCGGCCCAGTCGCCGAGGATATGCTGGCCAAGCTGCAGTCTTTGGGCGGTTTGCATACGGCGGAGGACTTTGCCTCTGCTGCCGGTGAATATGTGAAACCAATCAGTGCGACCTACCGAGGATGGACTGTGCATGAATGCCCGCCCAACGGTCAAGGTATCATCGCGCTCATGATCCTCAGGATTCTGGAGCGATTTGAGCGCAAAGGCGATCCACTGAGCGCCGATAATCTGCACATCGAGGTGGAGGCAACGAGGCTTGCCTATGCGGCACGCGATCGATGGTTGGCCGAGCCGGAAACGTCGCTTGTCCCGGTTGAACACCTTTTGTCCGATCAGTTCGTTGATAATCTTGCTGCCAAAATAAATCTGCAAAAAGCGGTCGATGCCGGAGCGATTATCGACGGTGTCGAGCATTCGGATACGGTTTACATTTCGGTGGTCGATAAGGACCGAAATGTCGCGAGCTTCATCAATTCGATCTTCCATCCTTACGGAAGCGGCCTGATGGCTCCGAAGTCGGGCGTCTTGTTTCACAATCGCGGCCAGAGTTTCGTCGTGAAAGAGGGGCATCCGAACGCGATAGGTCCGCTCAAAAGGCCAATGCACACAATCATTCCGGGACTGGTGACGCGCGCTGGAAAATCCGTGCTCTCATTCGGCGTCATGGGAGGGCATTACCAGGCAATGGGTCACGCCCAATTCCTTTCCAAGCTTTTTGACTACGACCTCGATATTCAAAGCGCAGTCGATCTTCCGCGTCTGTTCCCGCTTCCGGGCACGGCCACGGTCGAGACGGAGGCGCTGCTTCGAGACGCGATTGGCAACGATCTGGAAGCTCGCGGTTTTAAGGTTGTCGCTCCAAAATGGGCGATCGGCGGTGCGCAGGCGATCTGGATCGATGATCAAAATAGCACCTTGTTGGGCGCTTCCGATCATAGAAAAGACGGTTGTGCCCTCGGTTACTGAGAAAAAGGATGGAACTGAAATGTCTGAGTATCCGAACACGAGGCTCTATATAAACGGCGTCTGGCGCGATGGCTCGAATGAGCGACTGCCCGTCGTAAATCCGGCGTCAGGCGAGGTCATCGGCAACGTCTCGAATGCCAGCAACAATGATCTCGACGAAGCACTTGACGCGGCGTCGGCCGGATTCCAGCAATGGCGTCAGGTCAGCGCGTTCGAGCGGGCGAAACTCCTTCGCAAGGCGGCTGAAATTCTGCGTGGGCGCTCAGCGGCGATTGCCAGGACAATGACGCTGGAACAGGGTAAGCCGGTGGCCGAGTCCCTGGCGGAAACCTTGAGTGCGGCCGACATCATCGACTGGTTCGCCGAGGAAGCTCGACGCGCCTACGGTCGTTTGATTCCCCCAAGGGCGATGAATGTCAGACAGATGGTCGTAAAGGAGCCCGTTGGCCCGGTGGCGGCCTTCAGTCCGTGGAATTTTCCATTGAACCAGGCTGTGCGCAAGGTGTCGGCAGCTCTTGCTGCCGGCTGTTCGATCATCTTGAAGGGACCCGAAGAGACGCCGGCGAGCTGTGCTGAACTTATTCGTGCATTCGCTGATGCAGGTTTGCCGGCCGGCGTTCTCAATCTTGTCTTCGGGATACCGGCCGACATCTCGAGCTACCTCATTCCGCACCCGGTGATCCGCAAAATCTCCTTCACGGGATCGACGGCGGTTGGAAAACAGCTCGCCTCGCTCGCGGGTGCCCATATGAAGCGCGTGACGATGGAACTGGGCGGACACGCGCCGGCCATTGTTTTCGATGATGCGGACGTCGATCTGGCAGTTCGAATATTGAGCGGCGCAAAGTTTCGAAATGCCGGGCAGGTCTGCGTGGCGCCAACGCGCTTTCTCGTTCAGCAGAGCGTGTATGAGAGATTTCTGGAAGGCTGCGTGAAGGCAGCCGAAGCGATAAAAGTGGGCGACGGTTTGATGGACGGCGTGAACATGGGGCCGCTCGCCAATGCTCGTCGCGTCGAGGCCATGGAAGCATTGACGGCGGACGCCGTCGCTCGTGGAGCAGGCATTGCGACCGGCGGCAAGAGGCTAGGAAATCGAGGAAATTTCTTCCAGCCCACTATTCTCACCGATGTTCCGCAAGACGCGCGCATTGCGAACGAGGAGCCTTTCGGCCCCATCGCGTTGGTCAGTGCTTTTGCGGATTACGACTCGGCCATCTTGGAGACGAACCGGCTGCCCTACGGACTTGCCGCCTATGCCTATACCAAATCCGCGAAGACAAGCGCCGCGCTCGCCCGCGATATAGAAAGTGGGATGCTGTCTATCAATCACCACGGGCTGGCGCTGCCAGAGTTGCCTTTCGGCGGCGTGAAAGACTCCGGTTACGGCTCAGAAGGCGGCACCGAGGCGATGGAAAGCTATTTCAATACAAAGCTCGTGACCGAAGCGACATAGTTCGATTTTGCCCGCAGAAGGCTTGGGAAATTGCAAGAGAGGTACCCGAAAAGGGTGGACGGTACAATGTCGGCCATACAAAAAAACTCCAAAATCGGTGTGCTCGGCGCCGAACTGGAAACTGCTTCCGTCCCCGTGTCCTCGGAACAGGCTCAGCAAATTGCGTGCGACCATTATGGCCTTTCTGGGCGCGCAACATGGCTGTGGGGCGAGAAGGACAGTAATTTTCGCGTGACGCTCGAGGACGGCACGCCCTATCTTCTAAAAATCCTCAATCCCGCAGAGGATCCTCTCGTTACCTCGATGCACAGTTTGGCACTCTTGCATGTGGAGGAGGTGGATCCGGGGATTCCGACCCAGCGTGTCATTCTCACCCGTGAGGGCGCTGCGGATTTTCGCTTCGTGGCGGACGATGGCACCGAACGCGGCGTCCGCATGGTCACGTTCGCGCCGGGCGTTGCGCAAAGGACCGCGCCGCAGTCTCCTTTGCAGCGCCGGCGGGTTGGCGCAATGCTCGGACGTTTGCAAAAAGCCTTGAAAGGCTTCTCACATGAGGCCGCATCACATCGCATCACCTGGGATTTGAAACATGCAGCAGGGATGCGTGAAGTCCTACCGACTTTCGCTGACGTACATCAGCGAACACGCCTCGAAAACGCGATCGACGAGTTCGAGGAGGCAGTCATGCCGATCATGAATACGTTGGATGCCCAAGTCATTCACAACGACTTCAACATGGAAAACATCCTTGTCGATACGACAGCGCCGGATACAATCACCGGCATCATCGATTTTGGCGATATGGTGCACGCGCCCACGCTCTTCGACGTGGGTGTCGCTGCTGCCTATCAGATCGGGGATGAACCTGACGCGATAAAGGCGATGTGCGATCTTATCGCAGGGTATCGCAGCGAATGTTCCCTGTCCGATGCCGAAATCCCCTTGATCTACAAGGCGGCGGTCATGCGGTTAGTGATGCGGCTTTGTATTCCGAGATGGCGGGCACAGCTGTTCCCCGAGCACGCTCAACGCTTAACCATGCCAAGTGCAGGCGTTTGGGCGCAGTTGGCGCGCCTTGATGCAATCCCAGGAAATGTCGCTATCGAAAGACTGCGCGAAGCCAATCGGTGATCAAAAGCATGAAAGAAAACGCTTCCTCCAAACCGAGCGCACCAATGGTCAACGGGTTCGACCCGGCGCGGCTCGCTAGCCTGCCGGAACGAGAGCGAAAGATGATCGAGCGCCGACAGATGCTACTCGGACCGTCGTATCGGCTCTTCTATGAAAATCCGGTTCATGTCACAAAGGCCAAAGGCGTATGGTTGTACGGACCGAATGGAGAAGCCTATCTCGACGCCTATAACAACGTGCCGTCGGTCGGTCATTGCCACCCGCACATTGTGGAGGCAATAAGTTACCAGGCGTCGCAACTCAATACGCATACACGTTATTTGAACGAGCAAATCCTCTCCTACTCTGAAAGGCTTTTGGCGACATTTCCGGGCGAACTCGACCGTGTGATGTACACCTGCACCGGAAGCGAGGCGGTTGATCTGGCCCTCCGATTGGCACGCCATTATACAAGTGGCACCGGTATCATCATTACGGAGAACGCCTATCATGGCGTCACGGCCTCGGCGGCGGAAATCTCGCCATTGCTTGGGGATAGTGTACCCCTCGGCCAGCATGTGCTGACAGTGCCGGCGCCCGACACCTATCGCGCCAATGGTCGCGATGTGGGTGCGGCATTGGCGCAGGACCTCGACAAAGCGATTGGCCACATGCGCCGCCGCGGTATCACGCCAGCTGCCTTTATCGCCGATAGCATCTTTTCCTCGGATGGCGTTTTTGCCGATCCGCCCGGCTTCCTCAAACCCGTTGTCGATGTTTTGAAAAAAGCTGGCGTGCTTTATATCGCTGACGAGGTGCAGCCCGGCTTCGGGCGAATAGGCACAAACATGTGGGGTTTCGCGCGTCACGAAGTCGTCCCCGACATTGTAGTGACCGGCAAGCCGATGGGTAACGGAATGCCAATCGCAGCGGCCATTATGAAGTCGGACATCCAAGAGTGTTTCGGCCGGGATATACGCTACTTCAACACATTCGGGGCCAACAACGTTTCTTTGGCTGCTGCCTCGGCCGTACTTGACGTTATTGAGAACGAAAACCTTCTGGAAAACGCTCGCAAGACAGGAGAGTACCTGCACGCGGGAATGAGGAGCTTGAAAGAGACGCACGCTTCGATTGGAGATGTCAGAGGCAGCGGTTTGTTTCTTGGAATGGAATTTGTTCGCAATCAGGACAGTCGCGAGCCGGATAGCGCCCTCGCGCTGAATGTTGTCAGCGAGCTTCGCGACCGGCGTGTATTGATAAGCGCCTCAGGACGAGATGGTAATGTTCTCAAAATTCGGCCGCCGCTCCCTTTTTCTCGCGAAAATGCTGATACGCTACTCAATGCACTGCAGGATGTTCTTGTGAAAGTAGGACACAAGCGCTTAGAGCGAGAGTTTTGATAAACGATTTCCAGTGCCGTCATTTTCGGCGAAGTAGAATGTGAACTCATTAATCGGCTTGTCAGATGGCTCTGTCGCAAACCGCGCGGTAACGTTGGGTGGAGCATGAAGGCTCTTCCATTTCAGAGGGCTCGTCGATGTTTAATAGCCGTCACTTCGACCAATCAGTAATTCTTGCTGTGTGTACGTTGGTATTTGGCTTACGCTGCGTGTTGACGCAGTGTCGAAGGCCGCAACGGCTTATGCGGTAAAGGTTTTGGCGTGGTTAAATGGGAGTAGATCGTCGATATTGGCGCCTTCAGGACGCTGCGGCAATTCGGTGAAGACTCGTCGCAACCAGGCGAATGGCGCTCGACGCCACAGGCGCGGCAGGTCAGCATAAGGTTGTAGATTACGGCAGTTGCCTTTGCGCCATCGACGGTATTGCAAAATAGCCAGCTCTTCCTTCCGGTAGCAAAAACTCTGTTATCGCGTTCGAGTAAATTGTTGTCGCGATGACATTTTTGGTACGTGCAAGCTGGAGGCCCCTCAGCTATCCACGTCCCGGATATATCGGGGTGAATTATGAGTGCTTTTCGCGTTCTCGGCAGGATATCGTCCATCAACGTTCGCAAGGTATTATGGACATGCGGTGAGATTGGCATCGAATATGCGCGCGAGGATTGGGGGCTCGGATTTTCTTCCACCAAACAGCCGGAGTTCCTGGCGCTCAATCCCAACGGGTTGGTTCCGGTCGTCGAAAGCGAGGACGGAGTATTGTGGGAATCCAACACGATCTGCCGCTATCTCGCCTCCAAGCATGACCGGGGTGATCTTCTACCCGTTAGTCCGTGGCGGCGCGCTTTGGTGGAGAGATGGATGGACTGGCAGGCAACGGATCTGAACAGTGCCTGGCGTGGCGCATTCCTCGGCCTCGTACGCAAGGATGCGGCTTACGTTGAACCCGCGATGATTGCCGCCAGCACCCGCGAGTGGAATAGCAAAATGGAGATTCTGGAAAGGCAGCTTTCGATGGGTGTTGCTTTCGTTGCAGGCGAAGAATTCACCGTCGCTGATGTCGTAATCGGCCTCTCGGTCAACCGCTGGCTCAACACGCCGATTGAACGGCCCGACTTACCGGCGGTTGCCGCCTACTTCGGGCGTCTTAAGGAGCGTACGGCATTTCGCCGCGGCAACTTCGACACACTGCCCTGAGGAATAAAGTTCGAAGGGCGCCGAGGATCACAAAGGTGGGCCGGCCCGGCGCACATGGTAGGCATGGGAGCAAGAATGCGAGTTGAACACATTGCAGCATTTTCTACTTCGGGCATAGGCGGCAATCCAGCTGGCGTAGCGCTCTGCGAGATTTTGCCAGAGGTCGATGAAATGCAGCGAATAGCACGCGAGATCGGCTATTCCGAAACGGTGTTTGCCGCCCCCATGGGGAAGGCTTGGCGCGTTCGTTATTTCTCCCCAGCAATGGAAGTACCGTTCTGTCGTCACGCGACCATTGCGTTGGGGGCGATCTTAGCCCGAAGCAGAGGCGAGGGAATATTCTCGCTGCAGCTCAACGACACCGCAATCACCGTGGAGGGGCACGCAGGGACGACGCTCGGCGCCGCTCTTCAGTCGCCGCCGACGCGAAGTGAACCATGTCCCGAGGATCTTCTCACCACGGCGTTGCACCTTTTCGCGCTCGAGCCGGGCAATCTCGACAATCATCTACCACCGGCAATCATCGAGGCCGGTGCGCGGCACCTCGTACTGGCTCTCTCCGGCCGTGATCATCTTGCCGCGATGACCTACGATCTAGCAACAGGAGCCGATCTGATGCGCGCTCACGGCCTTGCAACTATCGCGCTTGTCTATGCCGCAACGACTAGCCGTTTCCATGCTCGTAACGCATTCGCTGCGGGTGGCGTATTCGAGGACGCCGCCACCGGAGCGGCGGCGGCAGCCCTCGGCGGTTATCTGCGGGATCTCGGCTGGCCCCACGACAGCAACATTGAGATTATGCAGGGTGAGCATATGGGGCAGCCTTGCCGCCCTATTGTCACTATTCCAGATCGACCTGGCGCCAGCGTTCGGGTTTCGGGCGCTGCACGTCTCCTGTGATCGACATCAGGACCTACAAAAGCCTTTAGCCATTGTGAGATGCCGCTTTGGCTGATCTTGCCGCTCGCGAGTAGCGCCCTCAAGAAGGCCGACAGATTGGCGCACATCTGCTCTTACCGGACGCTCGTCGCCGTCGGCATTGCGCCCAATCTCATTGCCGACGCTCAGTGCGTTCAAATCGGCCGCGCCTTCGATCCCGTTCTGTGTGCCGCTATCGGAGTGCAGCCGTGTCAGCCATCGGTCGAACATTTCCCGGTCTGTTGCCCGAAATACACTTCGCTCCCATAGATAATGTTCCGGAAAGCGCTGTCGATTGCCCTTTATGTAGCGCTCGTCCCACTTCGGTGCCGTTTCACACCATTGGTATAGGTTTCTATTTGGTGAGAGGGCATGGCGACAGCAAAATTGCGCAAGTTCTGCGCTGTCTGGAATGCAGAGGCGTGCTAGGCACGCATCCATGAAAAATAGCACGGAACTCGATTATCGCCGGCGCGTTGCAAGGGTCCTAGCGGAGATTGCTATGACTCCCGCGGCCGATCGTACCGTCGAGAGCCTGGCAGCGGTCGCAAATTTTTCACCGTTCCATTTTCACCGCATTTATCGCGCGATCGCGGGAGAAAGCATCGCGACGACGGTCCGTCGAATGCGACTTTCTGAAGCGTCTCACAAACTTGCCGGAAGGTCGTCCTCTGTCATCCTTGCCGCTTTGGACGCTGGCTATGATAGCCCGCAAAGCTTTGCCAGAGCCTTTCGAGAATTTACCGGCTTGTCCCCGACCGGATTTCAGACGCAGCAGGCAATCGTCGGGAACTCGCGATCGGTGACCCTCGTGACGATGCCGCCGATAGTCATGCACGGCTTATGGCATGAGGGACCAATCGCGACGATCCCACATTCATTTCGACGTCTGCGCAAGTGGGCAAGCGAGCAAGGCTATCCTTGGCCGGATTGCGCGCGCTTGGCCGCTTCATACGGCGATCCAGAAGAACTGGAGGGTTTCAGCTATTTCGCGGGCGTGGTGATGTCTGGGGGCCAACGGATACACGATGACCTTGAGCGGTGCGAGGTTTCGGGCGGCTTCTATGCAGCCTATCGTCTTGTCGGACCCTACACACTCATTTCCTCCACCGTGCAGACCCTCTTCGGCGGTTGGCTGCCGCAGAGCGGCATGGAGCCGGACCACCGGCCGGTTCTTGAAATCTATCGCAATCACCCCGGCACGGTTCCGGATCAAAACCTGATCACCGACCTTTTAATTCCTGTCATCGAACCATTCTCTTGAGACATCACACCCCGGAGGCGTGAATGCACGTAAGCACTTTCCTTGTTGCGGCTTGGCTAAGTATGGTCGTTTCTTGTGCTCATGCGGCGGGCTTGGCAAAAATTGTCGTTCCCGCCGATGAGCATGGCCCTGAGCTGCAGGCATTTGTCTGGGCACCCTGCGACATCAAGGCATCCCCGATTTCGCTCGGGCCAATCTCCGTGCTCGGCGTGAAAGGCTGTCCAGTCGTAGGAGACCGGCTCCCGCTGATCATCATCTCGCACGGCCATGGCGGTAGCGCTTTAGGTCACCATGATACGGCCGAAACTCTTGCCGACGCTGGTTTTGTGGTCGCGGCTATCAACCACCCGGGTGACAATTACGCAGACCCGAGCCGTGCTGGCGATATATCCGTGATGGTCGAAAGACCCACAGACATCAAGCGCCTGATCGATTTCATGCTTTCCCAATCGGCCTATGCAGAGAAAATCGATGCTCAAAAGATCGGCTTCTTCGGCTTTTCGAGGGGAGGCTATACCGGTCTCGTGTTGGCAGGAGCCAAGCCGGACTTTCACGACCCGAGCGTACCCTGTCCGGAGCCGGCGCCGATTTGTGGCGAAATACGGCGAAACGAATTGCCTATGCAGCCTCTGTCTCTGGATAATCGTATCAAAGCATTCGTGCTGGCGGACCCGCTTAGCTTTTTCGCGACCAAACAAAGCTTGATCGTCGTTCAGCAGCCCATTCAACTGTGGGCCTCGCAACATGGCGGGGATGGCGCCTTGCCACAGAATGTCGGTGCCTTGGCCGAGAACCTACCGAAGCGGCCGGAATATCACAGCGTTGCCGGGGGCTGCCCACTTTGCGTTTCTGGCACCGTGCTCACCTGCTCTGGCGTCGAGCGTACCGGCTATTTGCGTGGACGGAGGAGGCTTCGACCGTTTGGCATTTCACCATGTCTTCAACGACCAGATCAAAGCTTTCTTCAGCCACGTCCTGCGCGACTAGCTACGTACCACGGTGTCCTTACAAGCAGACTCGGCCTCTATTCGAGCGGCGACATCCTGGGATGGGGAGCACCTAATTGGAGATCCGCATATGGCCAGCGTGTTCAGTTTCATAACGCTTTGACCGGCCACGAGCCAATAGCCGGTCTGTCCATCGACTCGATCGCGCGAGCGTGATAGGCAAACTCGGAGGCCGTCATCGCCTGTCCTCGTTTGCCGTTACGTTTACGACGCTGACCTGCTGCTGTCTTTTCTGAAAAGTAAGCCCGCCGACATGTGAGTTCTAGGTTCTCCCGTTGCCTCGATCCGCCTATGCAAAACACGCCGAATTCCAGCACGACATCGATAAGATCGTCCGCGTTTCAAACATCGCGCTTCGATTGAAGCGCACGCAATAATCTGAGAAGCTGCATGGCATGAAGCCAAAAAAGGGACGCGGTAAGCCTGCATCGGCTAAATCAAAGTGTGAAACAGCACCAAAACGGGACCCGTGGGCTTCTGTGATATACCATTGAAAATGGAAGACAATCGCAAATCGCCGGGATCCCAGTCGTCGCCGGTCAGAACCCCGATCAAAACAAAAATATCTCTTATATCATTCGGTTATCTGAAGCTATCGGCGGGGTCGCGTTTCAGTGTGGGTTCACAAGAACTGCGCGCAACGGCGATGAACCTGTTGGCCAAAATCGCGCAAGCTTAACCGATCGAGTCGATGGAGGGACTCGCTCTAGCTCGTGGCCGTTAAGTTTACGGTGCCCGCCCCATACCTTTTGACATTGACCCGCCGCAACCCTATATTCTGACCATATAGTCATTTCTTGAGGTCGCCATGAAGAGTGTCCCCGTCGTTGAGGTAAAGGCCCATTTTTCCGCCTTGCTGGCCGAGGTCGAGGCAGGCGAGGAAATCGCCGTTACTCGGCATGGCAAGGTAGTCGCGCGCTTGGTTCCGGATTACTCCCGTAAAGCAGCCGACGCCTTTCGTGATCTGTGGACTGATAGCGCGGAAATCGATCTGGCGGCGCCTGAAGACCAGCCGGCTGAGGCCGTTTCCTCGTTGGACAGCTAAATCGTGTCTGCCCTTTTCCTCTTGGACACGAACATTCTGATCGCAGCTCTGAAGGGGCGACCTGAGATCCGCCAGCGGCTGGAGACGGCGGAGTTGAACACTCTACGGCTTTCAGTGATTGTGCTGGGCGAGTTGGAGTTTGGCGCGGAGAAAAGCGCCTATGGCGAACGCAATCGCGCGCGTCTGGCCACCCTGGCGCAGCGGCTGCCGCTGGTCGATATCGATTACGACACGACACTGCACTATGGACGGATACGAGCGTTCCTGGAGGGCGAGGGAACGCCGATCGGAGAAAATGATACCTGGATCGCAGCCCAGACACTGGCAATCGGCGCGACGATCGTAACGGACAATGTCCGCGAGTTCTCCCATGTACCCGGTCTAAGCGTCGAAAACTGGCTGCAGCCCTGAGATTCCAGATGAAGGAAGCGATGAAGAAGATGAACCGCGACAGGCTGTTCTTGATACGCCCAGGTTTTGAAGACCCGGCCTATCCAGGCCAGCGGTTCTATTGCTGGCATTGTGCGCTGATGGAAGGGGTATTGGCATCGTTCCCCACGCTGGCGCAGCACATCGATGTCGAACGGATCGAATGGCCTCGACCGAGACTTCCCGTCATTGAGCTTGTGGGGCAGGAAAACCAATCCCTTCCCTTGCTGGTGCTGGCGGATGGAGCAACATCGCCTCATCAAACGGGCACTTATCAGGGCTTTTCGTTCATCTCAGAAAAGGACAAGATTCTTGCGGCTCTGTCAGAGCGGCATGGTTTTCCGGTTCCGCATCCGTAAGTTTCCAAACTATCGCGAAAGCAGAATGCAAAGCTCGCATGTGAAACAGCACCAAAACGGAACTCTCCATGCGCTCTGTAGGGAACAAGTTCTCGCAACGCGACGAGAAACGAGCCGACGCCGACAAGAAGGTTGCTGACGCCCCACCACAGCGGCCACCTCTCGAAGCGACCAGTCGCATAGGCTGCAAGCTGGAGAATGCGCAGCACGAAACAGCTGACGGCAACAATGAAATAGATTGTCCTGAGATCCAGCAGCATGATGCTTTCCTGAAGTTCCGACCGTGGAACTTATAGAAAGCGTTTTGCGGTTTGATTGGAGGCTTCGTTAAAAATTTAATGATCGCGGGGTTTTCCTGCTCCCCGATCATGTAGGTTTCAGGACACGACAGCGCTCGATTTGTCCGACATTTGAGAACATGACCCAAGCAGTATTGGACCAAGTTTTACAGCACGAATCTAATTTCGCGCTTGGATGGAGAAATTAAAGGCAGGACCGAGGTTTTCGGCATCTTTCCCGATGGCTATGCCATCGTCTGGCTCGTAGGCGCTCTGCTGTTAGAACAGAACCTAGAATGGGCGGTCCAGAGGTCGCGCTACATGACCCTTGAAACCATCGCAACAATGAGCGTGATCCACTCATCAACTTGCCCGCTGCGGCAAGCTGATTCGTTCCCGGCTCTGCCCCGGAGGCTCGGCGCCCTCTGAAGCTAAACCGCTCCCTGGGACATCATCGTCATAGCGGCCCATTTCCACTTTATCCTTAGTCTAGTTATAGGTGATTTTGTCAGCCGTTCGCGGACGGCTGAAGCAATAGCGATCAAAGCTATAGCCATTTGTTCCCGTGAAATAGGAAAGCACAACGGACAATGGGGTCGTGAAGGTGTACCGCACCCGTGTCAGGACAATCTGCACGCCCTGTTCCTGTATTTCCGACGGAATCGAGATCGGAGGGGCGGAGCCGGCCGGAAGTGCACTGGTGTTGAGCGCGGCCGACCAATTTGTCGTCGCTGCTCCGCTGCTGTTGACATCCTCGGCGGCAACGATGATCGTCAATCCTGCTGTATCATAGGGCTGCAGAATAAAGCTCATGCCCGAAAGAAGGCCGGCGACATTGGATTTGGACCATGTGCTTTGCTGCGAGATCACGTTGCCTGCGGTCGTGGCAATCTGATCGATCTTGCGGCTGACCGTCAGCGCATTGCCAAGGTCCACGGTGGCAGCCAGCAGCAGGATCAGGATTGGCAAAACCAGCGCGAACTCAACCGCAGAGGCACCGGAACGGTCCGTCGCAAAACCTCGACAAAAGCGGTATGCGGAGCGGGATGTCCTTATCATGTCAGAACGGCTCGTTGCGAAACAAGGTGGTCGCACCCAAAAGATAGCGCCCGTCTGCGAGCTTTGCATTGGAAAGTGTGAAGTAATTGACGACGGAGCTCCATGGGAGAAACGCCTGCACAAGCATGTAGTCGCTGGCTTTTCCCGTCGCGTAAGTCTCTGTAATGGCGAGGTTTCCCGAGCTGTCGATAGCGTTTGTGCTAGTCACAGCCGAAAGATTCGATATGACATCGACCTTGACGAGCAGATTATCGGAACAGCTGAATAGTAAGGTCATGTCAGCGCAGATCTTGGCCTTGAAGTCCGTCAGCGTCATGCTGTTGGCTAGGGCCTCACCGGTGCGGATCATCCGCGATATTTTTTTGACCGAGGCGTCGAGGCTAGAGGCAACAAAGAACATCAGCGAGACTTCGATGATTGCGAAAATCAGCATAGCCAGCGGAAATATCAGGATGGCGAATTCGACTGCCGCCGCGCCTTTGCGTTCCAGGAAAAGGCGTCCCAACAACTTGATCATTCGTGTCTTCATTGAGTGAGCCGTACTGATGCCAGATATTGGGTGAAGAGCGCGGACAGACCGTTCACGATGTCGGTTGACGAGGAGGCGGATATAAAGAAGCTTTTTGACGATGCGCAATCGGCAAGCGCGTAGGGAATGTAGTCGCGCCGCGTGATGCTGCTGGACACGCCGCTGTCCATATTGCCACCCCATGTCGCTTTCCAGCTGGCGCTCGCCATCGTCGAGCCCACAGTGGCATTATAACCCCAGTCCGTGGTGATCGGCAGATATTCGGTATAGAGCACCGCCATGGTGTTCGATTGACCTTTCAGGCCGGAACACCAGTCCGGATTGAGCGGCGCGACCTTGTTCCAGGATGGTCCGACCGTCTTGGCCTGTCCTCCAGACACCTTAACGCCGTCCGTCACCCATTCGCGCTTCGACTGCACGCCATCCGTCAACAGGAGAACCAGCTTGAGCGGTTTGGCCGATGAACTGCCGTCACCCCCCTTACCGATCTTCTGTTTCAGCACAGGCAGGGCGACATCGAAGAACGTATTGTTCGTCGACGTTGCGCTGGTGAGCCCATAACTATCCGTGGAAAGACGATTTCGTGCATCGGAAGTCACGAATGTCGGAGCGAGAACTTCCGTGGTGGTATCGCCGATACTATATAGTCCCACCCGGATGCGTTCATGGTTGCTATCGGCCTCATCGATTAGATCTATGACCTCTTTTACAGCATCCACCGCGACATCTGCTCTGAGCTTGATGCCTTTGGCCGAGGAATAGGCATAGTTGTTGGCATAGTTCGTACCGGAAACGGTATGCGCATCGCCAGTATGGCAAGCAAACTGACAGCCGACGCCGTTGTACATCGTGCGTTGCCCGGCAGTGGTTGCTGCCAGCAGCATCGAAGGAGATTTGTCGATTGCGATATAAACGTTCAGGTAGGACGTCGACGGGCCTTTGACGGAACTGGCAATCGTGACCGGAACATCGTTAATATCGGCTATCTTCATGAGCGTTGTTGGAATGCTTCCGCTCGCCGTCGCCGTTATCTTATGATTCGTCGTATCGATGACGATGTTGCTGACCGAATAGCTGCTGCCAGGCTGAGCGCTAAACCAATCCGCAACCTTCTGTTTCAGACTATCCGTATCAGAGGTATCGATCTGCTTGACGGCAGCGATAAGCGCCTCGTCAAGATCGCTTTGCATACGCTGTCTGACATTGTATGCTCGGATGCAGTCGAGACTTGCTCCGACCGAAAGTATCATTGGCACCAATGAAAGAGCTACGACGATCGCGACGTTTCCGCTTCTATTTTCTAGATAACGTTTAACAAGTTTAAAGATACTATCCACCGAGATTACGTATTTTAGATTCAAAGTAAGCACCGAATTTCAATATCAATGTACCAAGTTCTCACTCTGGGTACTTAACAGCGCCTTTAATCTGCATGGAAATCAGCCAGTGAAGCCGGACGACAAGTAGTTTTCTGCGCTATTTGGATAAGATGCGCATTATGGATATTTCTTTCCGCAAAGGTTTCGACGGGGTTGTCGCAGACTGTTGAGGGTGCCGAGCTACCCAGTTGTTGACAGCCTTTACGGTTTGTTAACGTTTGAACGCGCACCATTGTGTCACCGACCCGGCTGAAGCCACCTCTCGGATCCGTTTCGCCGGATTGCTACTTCCGGCATCAATCCAAAGTGCGCGCCGACGATTCGAGATTTCGCAAACCGGCTTGAGTCGTCGACCGCCGAGTGATAGGTAATCGCAACCGACGCGCAACGCCCCGGTGTTAATAAGCACTAAAACTGACTAGTGGGCTTCTGTGATATACCATTGCAGATAGAAGATAATTGCGAAATTATCGGAGTCCCAATCGGCGTCCGTCGGAATGCCCGATCCAAGCAAAGATTTCTCTTTTATATCAATTATCCATATGATCCCATGGTTGGGGGTTATATTTCGGTGCGGTTTCACAAGGATGGATCGTTCGCGACGCTGGCCTTCCTGACACCTAAAGGCCACGCTCATTCATGAAAGGCAGCGGCGCATGAGGCTTGGCTACTATCAATAATTTTATGACCGATGATCACCAAAGCTGTGGGCTGTCTTCGCTTGATAGCGGCCGAGGGTTAGCGGTGGAGCTCCTGTTCCGGTCCCATGATGCCTCGAATTCCACGGCAGAAACGGGCCTTCCGAAATAGTACCCCTGGACGCCATCGCAGTTGTTCTCGCGCAGGAATTCAAGCTGCTCCAGGGTTTCGACACCTTCGGCGACCATATCCAGCTTCAGCTTTTGTCCCAACGAAATAATGGCGGTCGTAACGGCGCGGTCACTCTCATTGCTCGGGAGATCGGCAAGGAAGGATCTATCGATCTTCAGCCGCGAAACCGGCAAGTCTTTTAGGGCACTGAGATTGGAATATCCCGTGCCAAAATCATCTATCGCTAGGCTTACTCCCAACGACCGCAAACGTTTCATTGTTCGGATTGCTCGCGGGAGGTCACGCATGATCAGGCCTTCGGTTAACTCCAGCTCCAGATATTTCGATTCCAATCCACTTGCTTCTAATGCATTAACGACGCATGCAACGAGATCATTCTCATGAAACTGCCGCGCCGAGACGTTGACGCAAATGACGATCTTCGGATGGCCCGCATCTTGCCAGGCTTTGTTCTGCCGGCAGGCTTCCCGCAATACCCAATCACCGATCGGTCCGATGAGCCCGCTCTCTTCCGCCAAAGGTATAAAGCGTGCGGCAGGGACAGATCCAAGTTGCGGATGGCGCCATCGGATCAGAGCTTCGGCAGCGAAAACAGTATTTGTCGACAGCTTCACCTGCGGCTGATATTCCAAAGAGAATTCAGATCGGGCAACTGCAATTTTCAAGGTTTCAAGAAGCAAGAAGCGCTCTTGCATCTCGATACTGAAATCGGGTGTGTAGAGCCTGAAGCCGTCGCGACCACTTTCCTTGGCTTGGTACATCGCAGCGTCCGCATTTGCGACCAGAATATCGGCATTGGTACCGTCATTTGGATAACTCGCAATGCCAATGCTGCACGCGATTCTGTAGTCGTGCCCGCTTATTTCAATGGTTTCAGCCAACGCGTTGCGAATGGCCTGTACCTTTGCCACGATCGCATACGTGTCCGGTGGTTGCTGTGTGAAGACAATGACGAATTCATCCCCGCCAAGACGGGCGACCATATCCGTTGGAGCAACAAGTTTCCGCATCCTGTCGGCGGCAGCCTTCAGCAGATCGTCGCCGGCACTGTGGCCGAGGCTGTCGTTGACGATCTTGAAATTATCGAAGTCGATAAATACGACCGTTACCCAATGGCCCAACCGCTCCGCGTCAAGGAGTGCACGGGGCAAGCGCTCCTGCAGCAAGGTGCGATTGGGCAGTCCCGTTAGGCCATCATGGTGTGCCATGAAGCTAATACGCTCTTCGGCCAGCTTGCGCTCTATTGCAATGCCGGCAAGCCGGCCAAATGTCTTCACAAGATCCAACTCACTCATGATGGGTTCGCGAGGAGCTTTAGAATAGATCGCAAACGTTCCCAACACATTGTTTTGATGAGACAGGATCGGCATGGACCAGCAGGAGCGAAGTCCGTGCGCCAAGGGCGCATCGCGACAATCGTCCCATAGGGGGTCGTGTGCAATATCCGTGACGATGACGGATTCGCGGCGATAGACGGCAGTTCCACATGAGCCCGCCTTCTCGCCAACGGGAATGCAGTCGAGAAGCTTCGTGAAGGCGGCCGGCAAATTTGGTGCGGCGACGCATCGCAGGTGGCTCTTCGTATCGTCAACCAGCATGATGGAAGAGAATACCCCTTCCGACAGACTCTCCACCAGCTGAACTATTTCATCAAGCACGCGCTCCAATGGAGCGCCGCTTACGATCATTTCCAATACATGCGCTTGTCCGTCGCGCAGAAGGTCTGCCTGCTTGCGATCGGTAATGTCCCTGGAGATACCGACAAGCCCGAAGATCTCATTCCTGTCGTTGCGCAATGGCACCTTCGTGGTCAGTAGCCACTTGCGTGCGCCAGAATTGTCGATACGCAACTCTTCCAGATCGAACAGTGGCTCTCCGGAACGCATAATCTCAAGTTCCTGTGCTCGGAAGATGCTGGCCATGTCCGCCGGATGCAGATCGAAATCCGTTCGACCAAGGAGATCCGAGGTGCTTTGTACGCCAAAACGCTCGGAAAATGCACGATTGACGACCACGAACCGACTTTCAGTGTCTTTAGCCCAGAAATAGTCCGGCACCCAATCGATCATTGTTTGCAGCGAAATTTCCTGACTGCCGATCACCCGTGTTGTCTTCAGCTCGGTGATATCTTCGTGGGTGGCAACCCAGCCACCGTCGGGTAAGCGTTGATGACAGATTTGAACGCTGCGGCCGTCAGTGAGTTGAACTATTCGTACGGAAGGTCTGGCGGCCGAATTGGCGGTTTCGTTGATCACCAGATAATGTTCGGCGTCGATATGGGCCGTTCCGGCGTCAATGCGCAGCGCAACGATTTTGCTTAACGCTGTCCCGGGCAGAATTTGCTCCAGATCAAGGCGGTAGATCTCGGCATAACGTCGATTACAGAAGGCAAGCTTTTTCTCCGCATCGAAAACGCAGATTCCTTGCGGCATATTATCAATCGCAATGTCACGGGCGGCCGTCGCCCTCAAAAAGTCGAACGACATTGCCAGGTTTTCGGAATGTTGACCGGATAGCGCGAACATTCGCTGGAGAGCGTCGTGATAGACGTCTGTCCGATCGTCTCCTCCAAGATGCGCGGCTGCACCTGTCCCTGACATTGTTGACTTTTCATATCCCGTGACAACCCCAACCATCATGGGTGTTCGTTCGTACAGATGCATGCCGCGTCTTAATTTGTCGTGAATCCCAGCCCGGGCAGCAGGCGTGATAGCGAGCGTCACATTCTTGCAACAGTAGCTTGCATAAATTCGCAAAGATCGAATTGTTCTGAAACAATCAGCAATATTTTGGTGCGTACAGTAATTTTCTGAAATACTGATCGTCAGGTTTCTGCTTTTCTGCCCAGATTCGATTCTTCGAGAAAGATATTGTTTACCAAAGGCTTAACGTTGGAGTACGGCGTGGGAATCCGAGCAGGCTGCGATGTGTCTGGTAATAGCAAGCAATATCGTGGGAATCGAACCCGTTTAGCCGATGGCACCGTTCTGGTGCTGCCCCTTTATCCCCAGCGAAGCTTCACGTTCAAAGACCAATTGCGTGAAAACTCACGCCTTGGTTGTCGCGCCGACGCCTCCGCAAGCATTTCAAAAAATCTCGATACGGATAATCGCTCGACGATCTCATCCGGCCGCCCGTCGTTGGGCATCTGCACCTCAATGCAATGAATTCATTGGCATATAAGGAATATCTATGTCGTCGATTGTGATCGAGTTCGTTCAGCACACTAAGACCCGTAGTCGCCGTTTTGGGAGCAGGCTGAGACGCCGTTCCTACGCGCTGCTGGCCAGCGTCAGCGTGGGAGCGATGGTCATGTGCGGCTGGCCGGCCTCGGTCAGCGCGCAAGTCTGGAAGGGCACGACGAGTACCGATTGGACGGTCGGCAGCAACTGGTCGACAGGCACGGCCCCGAGCGGCACCGCAACGGTGACGATTAACACGAATTCGCCCAATCCCGCGGTGCTGGGCGTGTCCGGCGCGGCGAGTTCGACGATCGGCAACCTGCAGATGGGCATGACGGGAGGCACGAGCGCGCTCACGATTCAGAACGGGAGCACGCTGTCGTCCAGCGTTGCGACGGGCAGCAATTTCGTTGGGGGTGCTACGGGAACCAATGCCACCATCACCGTCACGGGCCCGGGATCATCCTGGTCTACGGCGGCAGCCGTCACCGTCGCCGGGGCCACTGGCAGTACGGGTACGCTGAACATTGCCAATGGGGCCACCGTTACCGCAGGGGGGAACCTGAATCTTGGCCAAAGTGGTGTCTCGGGTTCGGGGGTGATAACCCTTACGGGTGGCAGCACGCTCACCTCTGGACTCGCAGCTCTATATGCAATTGGCGGCGCAAATAGCACCGCCAATATTTCCGGCGGCGGATCCAAGTGGAATGTGAATGGAGCCCTGACGGTCGGCAGAGGTCAGGGCGGCAGCGGCGGCGGCAGTGGCACGCTGAATGTGACAAACGGTGCTGTGGTGACAGCGACCGGCACGATTTCGATTGGGGGAGCCACCCTCAGCAGCAACGGAACCGGTGTAGCAACCATCGCCGGTGCAGGCTCACAGCTGAACACCGGCTCGGCACTGAACATCGGCGCCTGGGGTAGCGGCACGCTGACGGTTTCCAACGGTGCCACGGCGACCGCCAATGCGGTGACGATGACCGTCGGTGTGGCCTCAACGGCCACGCTCAGTGTATCCGGCGGTAGCACCCTTTCCACCGGAGCACTGACAGCCGGCCCAGGAACGGCGCAGGCCAACTTTGACGGCGGCACGCTGCGCGCCACCGCGAGCAACGCAGCCTTTAGTAGCGGTTTTGCCGGCACCGGGCTGAACATTGCCGCAGGTGGGCTCACACTCGATACAGGCGCCTTCAATGTCACCGCTGCGTCGCCATTCAGCGGCACGGGTGCGTTCACCAAGATCGGCACCGGCACGGCGGTGTTCTCCGGCAACAATGTGTACACCGGCGGCACGACGATCTCGGCGGGCACGCTGCAGCTGGGTAACGGTGGTACGTCTGGTGCGATCACCGGCGATGTCACGAACAACGGCACGCTCGCATTCGACCGGTCAGACGCCAACACCTTCGCGGGATTGATCTCGGGCAGCGGTTCGGTCAATCAGATCGGCTCCGGCACCACCATCCTGACCGCGAATAATGGCTATACCGGTGGCACGACGATCACCGCGGGTACCCTGCAGCTCGGCAATGGCGGCACCTCCGGCTCGATCGCGGGAGATGTCACGAACAACGGCACGCTCGCATTCGACCGGTCGGACACCTACACCTTTGCCGGACTGATCTCGGGCAGCGGTTTGCTCGATCAGATCGGCTCCGGCACGACGATACTTACCGCGGCAAGCAATTCTGTCGGTGCGACGCGAATCGATGCCGGAACTTTGATGGTCAACAACAACAGCCTGACGAGCACCGGCGGAATCACGATCAACGCTGGCACGCTGCAGAACAGCGGAGGAAGCTCCGCTATAAGCACGCCCACGATCACCATGAACTCCGGCTCGAAGCTCAACATCGCCGGTGGAACGGTCCAGGCAGGCGGTGGCGCCCAGACATTGTTCACCGGCGGGACCGGCGGCGCCACGATCAACATCACTGGCGGCACGCTGCTCGGCAACGGTACGCTGGGCGGAGGCGGCAATGTTGTCAATCTTACCGCCGGTTCGCTCAACACCGGCGCAGCCGTGTTGAACCTCGGCAGCGGCAATGACACTTTCCTGTTGAGCGGTCTAGCGACGATTGCCGGAGCGGGGGTGGACGGAGGCGCCGGCACCGATGCGCTCCAGGTGAACACCAGCTTCAACCGCACGCTCGACGGCGCCTTCGTCACCAATTTCGAGACGCTCTCGAAGAGCGGCGCCGGCACATTGATCCTGACAGGATCGCACGGCTATAGCGGTGGAACGACCATCTCCGCGGGGACACTGCAGATCGGCAATGGCGTGACAGACGGCACGCTGGCAACGCCGAGCGTGGCGAACAGCGGCGCGCTTGTCTTCGCCTTGAGCAGCGACTACACGTTTGGCGGGACGATCTCTGGCACTGGGCGTGTGAACAAGACCAGCACTGGGACGACCACCCTCACCGGCAACAACAGCTATGCTGGACCCACAAGCATCATCGGCGGCGCCTTGCTCATCAATGGCGATCAATCAGGCGCTACCGGACAGACTTCCGTTGGTAACGGCGCCACGCTCGGCGGTACGGGCGTCATCGGCGGCAATGTCGCCGTGGCCAATGGCGGCACGCTCGCCCCCGGGGGCGCCGGCAATGCCCCCGGGACGCTCACCATCAAAGGCGGGCTGACTCTCAATAACACCTCGAACCTCAACGTCGACTTCGGCCAGGCCAACGTGCCGGGCGGCCCGCTCAACGACCTCATCAATGTTGGTGGCAACCTGACGCTCGACGGCACGCTCAACGTGACGCAGACCCCTGGCGGCACCTTCGGCCCTGGCGTCTACCGCATCATCAACTACAATGGCTCGCTGACTGACAACGGCCTTGCTGTCACGGATCCGAACTATTTCGTGCAGACAGCGGTCGCCAATCAGGTCAACCTTGTCAATTCGACCGGTCTGGCGCTGAGCTATTGGGACGGTGATACCGGTCCGCATTCCAACAGCGTCATCGATGGCGGCAGCGGTACTTGGCGGGCTTCCGGCGATCAGAACTGGACCGACGCCAGCGGTCTTTTTGCAGCGCCCTTCGCCAATGCGAGCTTCGCCATATTCCAAGGGGCCGCAGGCACGGTGACGGTAGACAACACCAACGGCCAGGTGCAGGCAACCGGCATGCAGTTCGCGACCGACGGCTACCTCGTTCAGGGCGCGGATCTCGCACTGGTCGGACCGCAGTCGATCATTCGCGTCGGCGACGGCTCGGTGGCGGGCGCCTCTTATGTTGCCACAATTTCGTCCAATCTGACAGGCGGCAGCGAGCTTGTGAAGAGCGACCTCGGCACGCTGGTGCTGTCGGGAAGCAACGGCTACACCGGCGGCACGGCAATCAACGGCGGCAGCCTGCAGATCTCCGCTGACACCAATCTCGGCGCTTCTAGCGGTGCTCTTAGCCTCGACAGTGGCATATTGCGCAACACGGCCGCCATTGTGTCGAACCGCACCGTCACGCTCAGCGCCGGCGGCGGCACCTTCGATACGCTAGACACCCTCGCACTCAACGGCTCGATCGGTGGCGGCGGTGCGCTCACCAAGACGGATGCCGGCACGCTGGTGCTTGGCGGCACCAACACCTACCAGGGCGGCACCAATATCAATGGGGGTGTCATCGAGGTTGCTGCCGACACCAACCTCGGAGATGCGGCCGGCGCGCTTGCCTTCGATAGTGGCACCCTTCACACGACGGCGTCCTTTGCCTCGAGCCGCTCGACAACGCTCAACGCCGGCGGCGGCATCTTCGCCACCGACAATCTGACAACGCTGACGCTGAGCAGCGCTGTCGGCGGGGCGGGGGCGCTTACCAAGGACGGTGCCGGCACGCTCGTACTCGCCGCAGACAACAGCTATGCCGGCGGCACGACGATCGCAGCCGGCACTTTGCAGCTCGGCAATGGCGGCGCGAGCGGCTCAATTACCGGCAATGTTGCCGATAACGGCACGCTCGCCTTCAACCGCAACAACACCTACAGCTTTGCCGGGCTCATCTCCGGCACCGGCGGCCTCGACCAGAGCGGCAGCGGTGTCACGATCCTGACGGCAAACAACAGTTATGCCGGCGCGACCAACGTGCGTTCGGGCACGCTGATCGTCAACGGCGATCAATCAGCGGCGACAGGGACGACCACGGTGGAGGCCGGTGGCACGCTCGGCGGCACAGGCACAATTGGCGGCAATGTCAGTGTACTGGATAATGGTGCGCTGAACCCGGGCAATGTCGGTTCGACGCCGGGAACGCTCATCGTCAATGGCAATCTGACCCTCGCCGCCAATGCCACGCTCAACTACAATTTAGGGCAGGCGGGCGTGGTTGGCGGGCCCTATAACGACCTGACGGTCGTGCACGGCAATCTCACCCTTGGCGGTTTCTTGAATGTGTCGGAGACGCCGGGAGGCAATTTCGGGCCGGGCATCTATCGCATCATCAGCTATGACGGGACGTTGACCGATCTCGGTCTGGCCGACAACTCACCGAACTATATCGTGCAGACCTCGGTCGCAAATCAGGTCAATCTGGTCAACATCGCTGGCCTGACGCTCAATTACTGGGACGGCGATGCTGGCCCCAAGTCCAACGCGCTTGTCGACGGCGGCAACGGCACGTGGCGGGCCGCGGGCGACGACAACTGGACAGATGCCACAGGCCAAGTCAACGCGCGGTTCTCCAATGGCAGTTTTGCCGTATTTGGCGGCGCGGCGGGTACGGTCCAGGTCGACAATACCAATGGCCAGGTGCAGGCCGCGGGCATGCAGTTCGCAAGCAACGGATACACCGTTGAGGGCGACAACATCACCCTGGTCGGGCCACAGTCGATTATCCGCGTCGGCGACGGTACAACGGCGGGAGCGGGCTTTACCGCGACCATCGCATCGGTGCTCCAGGGCAGCTCGCAGCTCGTCAAGACCGATCTCGGCACACTCGTGCTCACTGGCAACAACACCTACACGGGCGGCACTCGCATCAACCAGGGAACGCTGCAGTTCACGACGGACGCCAATCTTGGCGATGCGTCCGGTAACCTGACACTCGACGGCGGCACACTTCGCAATACGAATGCCATTGCTCTTGCTCGAGGCGTCACGTTGGGGGGCGGCAACGGCACTTTCGAGACGCTTAGCGACCTGACCATCAATGGTGTGGTCGATGGCGTCGGCGGCTTCACAAAAACAGGAGCCGCGGGCCTGACGCTGACCGGCGCCAACAGCTATTCCGGGTCGACCATCGTATCGGCCGGCGGTCTCTATGTCGACGGCAACCAGAGCGGGGCGGCAGGCCTAACCTCGGTGCTCAACGGCGCCACCCTTGGTGGTCGCGGCACGATCGGTGGCAATGTCACGATCGCGAACGGGGGGATGCTATCGCCCGGTTCCGCAAACGGTGCGCCAGGTACGCTGACGATCGCCGGCAATCTGACGCTTTCCAGCGGTTCAGTGCTGAACTACAGCTTAGGGCAGGCGAATGTGCCAGGCGGCACGCTTAATGATCTGACAACGGTCGGCGGCAACCTGACGCTGGATGGCACACTCAATGTGACTGTCCCGCCGAGCGGCACATTCAGCCCCGGTATCTACCGCCTGTTCAACTATGCTGGCTCGCTGACCAACAACGGTCTGACGGTCGGCACCGTCCCATCTCCGGATTACTTCGTGCAAACCGCCATCGCCAACCAGGTGAATCTCGTCAATACGAACGGATTGACGCTGAATTATTGGGACGGCGGCTCCGGTGGGAGATTTGACGGCGTTATCAACGGCGGCGACGGGATCTGGCAGAGTTCGGCTGGAAACAGCGATTGGTCTGACGGCAATGGTCTGATCAATGCTCCCTACGACAACGCCGGCTTTGCCGTCTTTACCGGTGCGGCCGGCACGGTGACGGTTGACAACAGCCATGGACAAGTGACCGCTTCGGGCATGCAGTTCATCACCGACGGCTACGTCATTCAGGGCGGCGCCATTGACCTGATCGGATCGACAGCGACGATCCGCGTCGGCGACGGCACCAGTGCCTCATCTGGTATCACAGCCACCATCGCATCCGAACTTGCCGGTACCAGCCAGCTTGTCAAGACAGACGCAGGCACGCTCGTTCTCACCGGCGCCAACAGTTACACCGGCGGTACGGCGATCGAGGCGGGTACCCTGCAACTCGGAAACCGCGGCACCACCGGTTCACTTGTCGGCGATGTCACCGACAACGGTACACTCGCTTTTGACCGCACCGACAAATATATATTCAACGGCGTGATATCCGGCTCTGGCACCATCCGCCAGATCGGCACCGGCCTGACCCGGCTTACGGGCGACAGCTCGGCCTTCAGCGGTACGACCTCGATCGAGGCCGGAACGCTCTCGGTCAATGGCAGCCTGTGCGGCGACGTTAACGTGCTTTCCGGCGGTCGCCTGCAGGGCATAGGCACTGTCTGCGACACCAACAACTTCGCCGGCGGCACGGTGGCGCCAGGCAATTCTATCGGCACGCTGACCGTCGCAGGCAACTATATGGGCGACGGCGGCACGCTGGAGATCGAGTCGCAGCTCGGCGGCGACAATTCGCCGACCGACCGGCTTGTCGTTACCGGCAATACCTCTGGCACCACCACCGTCAAGGTCATCAACGTCGGCGGCCCTGGCGCGCAGACGGTGGAAGGCATCAAGATCCTTGAAGTCGGGGGCGCTTCGAACGGTGTATTCAACTTGGCTGGCGATTACCTGTTCCAGGGCCAGCAGGCCGTGATCGGCGGCGCCTATGCCTATCGTCTCTACAAGGGAGGCGTCTCGACGCCATCCGACGGCGACTGGTATCTGCGCTCCACCTATACCCTTCCGACCAGTCCTGCCGATCCCCGGCCGCTTTATGCACCGGGCGTGCCGCTATACGAGGCCTATGCCGGTGTCCTGCAGAGCTTCAACGAGCTTGGCACGCTGCAGCAACGCATCGGTAATCGAACATGGGGCAATGGCGAGGCCATGCCGCAAGGTGCCGATGTGCTCGACCAGACGCCGGCGGGCGGCAAGGCCATATGGGCTCGCATCGAGGCCGCTCATGGCAAATTCGAGCCTGAGACTTCGACCGCGGCAGCCGATTACAACGCTACCACGTGGAAGTTCGAGGCCGGCCTGGATGGCTTGTTTTACGACAGCGAGGCCGGCGCGCTGATTGGTGGGGCCTCCGTTCACTACGGTACCATCTCGTCGAACGTCTCGTCGATCTTCGGCACAGGCTCGATCGATGCCAGCGGCTATGGCCTCGGCGCCTCGCTCACCTGGTACGGCAATAGCGGCTTCTATGCCGATGCCCAGGCGCAGGCCACGTGGTACGATACCGACCTCACATCGGCAACTCTCGGAAGAAAGCTCACCGAGGGTAACAGCGGCTTTGGCTACGCTCTAAGCATCGAGACCGGTCAGAAGATCCAGCTTCGGGACAACTGGTCGCTCACGCCCCAGGCTCAGCTCAGCTATTCCTCGGTGCGGTTCAACGACTTCACCGACCCGTACGGCGCCCGCGTGTCGCTTGACGATGGTCAATCGCTGACCGGCAGGATCGGCCTTTCGGCCGACTACGAGAATGAATGGAAGAATGCCGCCGGCCAGGTCAGCCGCTCGCATGTCTATGGGATCGCCAACCTCTATTATGATTTCCTCGACAGCTCGCAGGTCGACGTGTCCGGAACAAGCCTGGTCAGCAAGAACCAGCCGCTGTGGGGCGGCGTCGGACTTGGCGGGTCGTTAAGCGTCGGCGATAGGACGACGGTTTACGGCGAGGCATTTGCCCGAACCAGCCTGGCCGACTTCGGCGACAGCAATTCCGCTGGCGCCAAGGTCGGCTTCAAGGTGAGCTGGTAGGGCAACATCTTCGGTCCTCCAAATCTGAATGCAACATCGAAAGGTTTTGACAGTGGCAGGTCTCTTTTACTCCACACTCTCTTCGGCAGCGGTAGCGCTCCTTGCCCTGGCAGGTTCCGCATCTGCGCAGGACGGTGCCTACAAGCTGCCGAACGGCGCTTCATCCCTGCAGGAGACATACCAGGATTGGAGTCTCGCTTGCCAGGGCGTGCCGCAGATCGTTTGCACCGTTTCCCAGCAGCAGACGCAGCAGAACGGGCAGCGGGTAATGGCCATTGAACTACGCAGAAACGGTGATGGAACGCTCGCCGGAAATCTTGTCCTTCCGTTCGGGCTCGCCCTTGAGGCGGGCGTCGTTCTTCAGATCGACGACGCCGCACCGCAGAAACCGCTACGGTTTTCGACCTGCCTGCCTGGCGGCTGCCTCGTTCCTCTCAACTTCGACGCAAAAGCGGTCATCGCCCTGAAAACCAGTGCCGCGCTCAAGGTAAAAGCGCAAGGCATGGACACAAAGGAGCTCGCCTTGCCGATCTCTCTCAAAGGTCTTGCGGCTGCGCTCGACCGCCTCGCGGTACTCGGAAATTCGTAAGCGACGATCCACAATGGCGAGGGTGTTAAGAAGGGGTGGCGGTGTCGCCCCCATGCCAGAACAATGTGACCTGGGGGCCAATAGCGGGCGACAATAGCTTCAAAACCGAAATTGCAGCTGTCCAGTCGAAAAACTAACGCCTGTATCCATCCATGCCGTTTTTTGACGACTTTCCGCGCGACAGCGCTTTTTTGCGTGCTTCACTGCATGTGAAGGACTTCCTCCAAGACTTCCAACAGCGCCCGCACGGATGCCGACTGACAGGAATAATAAACCCTCTGGTGCGCCTTGCGAGTTGTCACCAAACCTTGCGCTCGCAATTTTGCCAAGTGCTGAGAGGTTGATGAACAGCTCATCCCGACATGCGATGCAATCGCGCTAACAGGAGACTCTTGGCTGGCCAAAAACATAAGAATTGAAAGCCGAGTAGGATTAGCCATCGCAGACAGCGCTCCCGCGGCACGCTCCGCCGTTTCCTCGTTCAATTGAACTGCCTCCCAGAAACGCCAATAACGGCCTTACGGTTCGGATATATTCCTGGCTCCCCTGAGCACAATCGCTGCAAATAGTGCACATCAAGTAAACTCAACGACCGGCACATCGCCTGATGTGCCGCCAAGACGTTGGTGTGGGCGAGCTGCGAAACTATTCCATTCCGCCAACCAAGACGTGCTTCAACCGTATGCGATGGATGCTCAATACAGGATATGGCCTTAATATGCTCGCGCTCGGAACCTTGACTAAAAGGCTCGATCACTTCGGATGTCATTTTCCAGTCGTGTGACACAGCCCTCGATCTTGGCCAGCAAAATCTCGAAATCAATCGGCTTGGTCAAATAGTCCGCCGCGCCGGCGCGTAAGCCGGTTATAAGATTTTGCTTGTCGGTCATTGCCGTCAAAAAGATGAAGGGAATGTTGGCAAGCTCGGGATAGTTGATCTGGATCTCCGCCAGCAGTTGATGACCGTCCATCTCTGGCATTGTAATGTCGCAAATGACGATATCAGGCCACTGGGATATGAGGTGTTCCAGGCCTTCTCGTCCGTTGGAAGCCTCGAGCGTCACGAAACCCGCTTCTTGAAGTTCTTCGACAATCAACTCCCTGATTTCCGCTTCGTCGTCTATGCATAGTATGGTGGTCATCGCGTTACCCCTTGATGCTCATGCAACATTCGTAAGCCCAGCCGATTGCAAAGGCGTCTTCTGCCGAATTGGAAGCGTCACGATGAGCGACGTACCGTTGCCTTTTTGGCTTTCAATTTCGATAAGCCCGTGGTGTAGGTCGACTATCTGTTTCACCAAATGCAAGCCGATACCTGTACCAGGGATGCCCGTCGATGTTCGCGCGCGAAAATATCGCTGAAATATCCTGGGCACATCGTCTGCGTCGATGCCGACGCCGTTGTCCTTCACGACAATCCTTATCATATCGCCTTCCAGCGACCCGGAAACGTGAATATCGGGGCAACCGGGGGAGTATTTGACGGCATTTGACAGGAGATTGGAAAAGAGCTGCTCGAGGGCAAGTTTGTCGCCATCGATGTATTCGGGCAACGGATCAATGTTCAACAGGATGCGATGGGATTTGCTGATTGTCGACTGGCGGTAGCAACAGGTCTCGATCAAAGCTTTTAAAGAACATGGCTCGGAGCGAATTTGAATGCTTCCACTTTCCATCCGACTGGAGGCAAGTATGCTCTCCATCAGGTCGACGATCCTCAAGACGGACGATCGTATCTGTTCGGCCTTTTCGCGGACAAATTGAGATGGAATCTCGCCTTTGGCACGTAGCAAGCGCTGCGCGGCCCCATCAATGATCGCCAGCGGGGTTCTGAATTCGTGCGAAGCAAGAGCGACGAACTGGCGCTGCAATTCATTGATGTTTCGCTCTTGCTGCAAAAGTCGTTCAAGCTCGTGCGCTTGTTCTTCGACTTCTCTCGTTCTCAGCGCCACCGTCGCTTCGAGCGTCTGCTTGTGGGCGAGCAGGGCGTCTGCGTTTCGAATGCTTTCAGTAATATCTTCGTGGGTCGCGACGTAGCCGCCATCCTTCATGGCACTGTGCGTAATCCGGACAACGCGACCGTCTTGAAGTACCACGTTCTGATTAGCCCTTCCGCCCTTTTGCGCCGCCTCGCCGACGACATCAAAGTACGTGGCGGAGTGAAGCGGTGCGATGCCAAGGCGGCTTCGATGGGCCAAGATGGATTCCAGTGGCGTCCCAACCGCTGTGAGGCCCGCGGGAAGGTTGTACATTTGCGCGTAGGAAAGATTGCACAAGATGAGCTTCTTGGCGGCAGAGAACATGCACAAGCCGTGCGGCATATTATCGAGGGCGATGTCGAGGAGGCCATTCTGCCGCTCGTTCGTCGAATTCCGTTCATTCGCCATAATTTAAAACCTCGCCATCGATAGCGCATGAGAATAAAAGCGGAATGCTAAGGATATATTGACTTGCGCGAGTAATTTTCCTCAGAATATGTCAAAAGAGACAATCTTGAATTGCGACTTGCAATGTTGGCTTTTTGACCGCACACGATCCGCCTTGAAAGTTCTGTGGGCTACGATTGAAGCGACATCAGAAGGCGATGTGTCGTGGCACTGAAATATGTGATCTCTAGTCGAACTTAAGGGTATTGAGCCGGTGTTGACTCAGGAAAACTCGGAGGAAGTTTCCCTAGGTTGCGGGCGGTGCAGTTGCGGTGATCTGCCAGCTATAAGTGCAGGCCGGAGTTCCATCGTTTCCGGCTGCTCCCGGCCCAGATACATTGCATAATCCGCGATCGGTCGAGGGCGTCCAACCAGATAGCCCTGCACCTGATCGCAGCATTCTTGCGTCAGAAAGGCGAGCTGATGCTCGGATTCGACGCCTTCAGCGATAACCGGCAAATTCAGCCCCCGGCCCAAGCCGATCACTGCGCGAATGATTGCGGCGGATTGTGACTGGCCGACCTTGCGAATGAACGACTGATCAATCTTGATTTTGTCGAAAGGAAATGACTGGAGATAGGACAACGAGGAATATCCTGTTCCGAAATCATCCATGGCAATGCGAACTCCAAGTGCCTTAAGTTGCCTCAACGTCGTCATTGCCCGCTCGAAATCATCTATCAACACCCCTTCGGTAACTTCCAGTTCGAGCCTATCAGGCGACAGGCCGGTCTCGGCAAGCACAGACCGCACGAGTTCTGAAAGATCACGGCGCTTGAACTGGACGGGAGACAGGTTAACAGCGATCCGCAACTTCCTTGGCCATGAGGCTGCCTCCCTGCAAGCTGTGCGCAGTACCCATTCCCCGAGTTCCATGATGAGGCTGCTCTCCTCGGCAATCGGGATAAACACGGAAGGCGGAATATTGCCGCGTGTCGGATGATACCATCGCAACAGAGCCTCGAAGCCAACAATATCTCCGCCAATGTCTGCTTGCGGTTGGTAGAAAACCACAAGTTGCTGTTGGGAGACTGCAGAATGGAGGTCACGCTGCAAGGCTCGCTTCTCGCGCAGCCATTGATCCATTTGCGGTTCGAAAAAGCGGGCTATTCCACGCCCTTCGGCCTTGGCACGATAGAGAGCGGCGTCGGCGTTGTTCATCAAACCCGCCGCTGCGTTTCCATCTGCCGGAAACATGGCCACCCCGATGCTCACACCCATGCTGATCCGGGTTTCGTCGACATCGGCATCTTCACCCAACGAAGCGATAATCCGATCGGCCAGCGCGGAAGCAGCGTTGGCATCGAGTTCCGCCAGCACCATGAATTCGTCGCCGCCGAGGCGAGCAACGAATGCTTCATCCGCCACAGCACGTAGACGGCTGGCGGTTGTGCACAGCAGCAGGTCACCGGCATTGTGGCCGAACAAATCATTGACCTCCTTGAATCGATCGAGGTCGAGGCACAGCACAGCGAACGGCGAGCCTTCGGCGCCGTGCTTATCGAGCAACATATCAAGCTTGCGCTTAAGGGCCGCACGATTTGGCAAATCGGTCAACGGATCGTGCAATGCCAAATGGGCGATCTGGCGCTCGGCATCACTGTGCTCCGTCACATCTTCGTGGGTCGAAACCCATCCACCATCGGGCGTGCGCTCATGATGCACCCGGATGACCTTGCCGGACGCAAGCTCTGCCGACCAGTTTTGTGGTGAGGGATTGGAATTGATTGCATCGCACCAATCCAGATAGCCTTGATGCGAAACAATAGGGCCGGTTCCAGCCGCATAACGCAGTTCTGCGATTTCGCTCAAGGTCATGCCGGGCCTAATCGCGTCGGGCGCGATGCCATAAATCTCCGCGTATCGGTGATTGGAGAGGATCAGGCGCTGATCGGCATCGAAGAAGCAAACTCCCTGCCCGATTTTATCAAGCGTCGTGGCAAATTGGATGTTGGTGCGTTCGAGCTGCTTTTGTGTCGCCCCTAGTTGGAGATGCGTTCGCAGCCGCGCAAGCAATTCCTCGGTTGCCACAGGGGTAGTGATGCAATCTGTCGCTCCTGCGTGCAGCGCGCTCGTGCGGCTGTTGATATCCGGCGACACGATTTGGATGGCCGGCAAAGTGCGAATGTAGTCATTCCGCCAAAAGCGATCGAAAAACGCGTCGGCGACCGCGGCGTCGACGACAACAATAGACGGCTTGAGAAAGGGTCCATGCTCTTCCATCGTATGGAAGTTCAAAAAACAAACGCATGACAGGCCGGCTTCTCTCATGCTGTTTGTCATGGCCAAGGTATGGGAATTCCCGTCGGTGACGACGAGGACCAGGACGTCGGGAAAAAACCTGAAGTCAGAAGCCCCCATAGTGACTAGTCTCCCGTTCGGTTGTCGTCCTCATCGAAATCGACCCGCCAACTAACAGCTGGAAGATCGACTACAAGGCGAAAGCTTTCCATCATCGAAGAACAAGCTGTAGGTTGCAACCATATACACCTCTAGCTTGTTTATTTCGAGAGATTTTCTTAGCATCGGTTAATATACAAAGGGAGCGTCCATCGAAAGTGGGAACAAATGCTCCTGGTTCGACCGCGTTGGTCAAGTTGCCTGCGGGCGTCCAGGCGCGACCAGCATAGCGAATGCTTTGGCATCAACGAAAGCGTGAAATGCGCGAAAAGGTGATTGCTGACGCGGCTGAGGATCAGCTCAGGAAATGCCATGGTAAATGCTTGGGGGATGCCAGGACATATCTTTGTTCATCGAGCGCCGAGTTCATGGAACGTCCGCCGGGAAAAAAATTCGTCCCATGAGGCGACAACGAGTACCATTTCATGGGGCTGACTATTAAGTCGCGTTAGAGGCCGCCCAACGATCGTCAACCTTCGTTCTGTTCGAAATTGCGTTGCGATAAGTATTTCGATAACGTATCTCAGCCTATGGGTTAACGAATATGAGCAGTCTTCAACTTTAGGCCTCCAATGGTGTGTTTGCATGCGAAGTCCATCCGCCGTTAATGGATCGACAGAGGCAACCGCAATACAGGTCTCTACAAGAGACGCGCCGGAAATCAGCCAATTGCTCTTTCGAGTTTCATGGAATATATTTCTGAAACAGCAATTATACATAATACATTATTCAAATAACGCGGATGTAGTGCTAAAATAACAAAATGGAAATCATGAGGTACTGCCTTAGGAAAAATTATTGGAATAGCTATTGGTCGGTGATTGACCTGCGCACAGTGCGGGCCACCGTCGTCGACGGATTTGCCGCCGATTGCCTGACCGATGAGGAGGCGAACTACATGGTTGATCTGATGAATCTGCAGGAGCTGCTGCATGGAAACGCTCTCAAACCACGCCGAAGGCATGCAGGAATCGTTTTTATCAACAAACATCATGAAGGCTGGAACGCGTAGCATTGTTGTCCTCGGACGGACGATCATCGCTGCGATCAGATATTCATGTTGACGACACGCGGACGGTGGTTGGTGTCGCCATCGAGGACTTGGCTGAGATGCATGGCCCATCACTCGTAGGTCTTTCGAGATGAATTCACCGCCGTTATCGACACCAATCAAAATCGATCCACCGCAAATGGTCCATTCGTATCGAAAGCCGTTGGCAATCCTGGCTGACACGATGATGGCCGGGAAGACCGGTGGCGGGAAGTGCCGCAGACCTTCTCTTGTCACGCACAGTGACGTATACGAGTGTATTAATACATCCGTATATGCGCCGATATGTGGATCTCATTTTATCTTGCGCATGGAATCTTAGGTGCGGATAACGGGTCGCCAGCTCACCGGCCCCGATCGCGGCCGACATGTGAGATCATTCGAGGAGACAATCGTGGAAACCCAGTATGCATTCGAAACCGAAGCTGAGCTTCTGGGCGCGCTGGCCAGCCCGATCCGGCTTCAGGTGCTGGTATTGTTGCTGGAGCACGAGTGGAGTGTCATGGACCTTGCCGATAAGATCGGGGTCAGGCAGTCAGCGCTATCACGGCATCTACAGCAGCTACGCGACCTAAAAATCGTTAATACGCGTCGGGACGCCAATTTCATCTTCTACTCGTGCGACCATTCCTTGGTGCGCGCCGTCCTCCGTGTGCTCAATTTGGTCGCCGAATGATATGAGGCAGGTCTCTGCGCCGAACTCGGCACCACGCGCAAGACGCTTTATCGGTTTGTCAATCCTAAAGGCGAACCTCGAGCGGAAGTCGCCCGTCAGGTTGAAAGGTTCGGGGACATATGGAAGTCGATTATAGCGCGGTGATCTCGCGAGGAACTCCATGTTAGTCGCGTGAGACACTTGGATAACGCGGGGCTCACTTTTTAGGTTGAGCGTGATTTTGCCGAAACGTTGACAGATCAGCCACTTTGCTGGAGACCCGGTTCCTGGCGAACTCGATCAGGTTTGAGGAAAACATCGGCTTGGCCAGTCCAAAGCCCTGAAGAATATCGCATCCAAGGTCTCGAAGTATGGTTGCGTGTCCAGTCGTTTCGACACCCTCGGCTGTCGCCTTAACGCCGAGAGAATGCCCCATACCAATGATAGAGCCGACGAGTTCCCTTTGCTCCGATGAAGTATCTATGGAGCGGATAAGCCGCCTGTCGATTTTTAGGGTGTGAGGCCGGAGGTGTAAAAGGCTCATGATCGAGGCATGCGCAGTGCCGAAGTCATCTACTTCAATCGATATGCCAAGCTTGCGAATGTAGGCAAGGTTTTCCTCCATTTGCGCATCCAACTCGTCGAGGACTATTGATTC